>Ga0209396_1007076_pt1 | contig 10110 bp, 15 predicted proteins | sample GOMGulsemesocosm_6_FD_184638 | JGI IMG/M metagenome (GOLD analysis project Ga0209396, IMG submission 184638) | Methane-oxidizing microbial communities from mesocosms in the Gulf of Mexico - GOM8C Gulf of Mexico (SPAdes) (version 2) | ecosystem: Environmental > Aquatic > Marine > Cold seeps... | reverse complement strand
AATATTATCCTTCACAGAATAAGTTCACACTTAAGGTACATAAGTATTTAAAATATAGAAATATACAATACAAAGAAATACCTGCTGCTACTCGTAAAGTAATTGAGATTACGGATTGGGGAGATGTGCCAGCAGTTGACATTACAATACAAGCGCCAGAAATTCAACCTAACTCACTAGCTAATACTACACACAACTATTCCACAATTGACACAAAAGGAAATGAAACTAAATAATCTGCTACAAAAACTTAAAGGTGGGTTTTGTTTTGATACTGAAACTGCTGGTAAACTTCCTGGTGATGCGTTAAAGATTCATTCTCTTTCGCTGGTTGGAATCTCATTTGCGGTGACACCGTTTGAGGCATATTACTTACCTGTACCAAGTGAGAGACAGAAGGCATTGGCATTATTATCACTCTTAAAACCTGTTTTTTCTGATCCAACCATATCAAAAACAGGACACAATTTGAAATACGACATTTCAGTTCTTAGACGTTACAATGTTATTGTTCAAGGTTCTTTGTTTGACACTATGATTGCCCATTACTTATGTTATCCAGATGGTAAACATGGATTAAAACAATTGTCTAAAGAGATGTTAAACTATAATCAAATTGAGATAACAGATTTAATAGGAAAAGGTAAATTCCAACGCTCCATGCAGGATATTTCAATACGTGAAGTTACTGATTATGCTTGTGAAGATGCAGATCAAACTCTGCAACTAAAACAAATATTAAACCCATTACTTGACGTACATAAACTCCGTAATTTATTTGAAACAATAGAATGTCCTTTAATTTATGTTCTAGCTGACATGGAATACACTGGTGTAAAGGTTGACAAAACTATACTACAAAACATTTCGGTTCAAATAAACCTGGAGCTTGATGATATAAGAGGTAAATTACATTTACTATCTGGTGTAAAAGGTTTTAATCCAAAATCACCTAAACAACTCAGTTCACTTCTTTTTGATTCACTTGGTATTGATTCTATTACAACAACAAAAACGGGTAACAGATCTACTAGTAAACAGGTGTTAAACAAACTCAAAGGTCAGCACCCAATCATACCTTTGGTTCTTAAATATAAATCACTTTCTAGTTTGAAATCTTCATTTATGGGATCGCTCATTGCTAAGATACATCCTGTAACTGGCCGCGTGCACACTTCTTTTCGTCAGGCGACTGTTGTTACAGGACGTTTAAGTTCATCTAATCCCAATCTTCAAAACATTCCAAAGACTGAAGGTCTGGGAAAACAAATTCGTAAAGCATTTGTTCCACGTGATGAGAATCATGTACTGATTGCTGCGGATTATTCTCAAATTGAGCTACGTATTATGGCGCATTTTTCAAAAGATGTTGCTATGATTCATGCCTTTAATAATGATATAGATATTCATCTTGCTACTGCTTCTAAAATATTTGACACTCCAGTTGATAAAATAGATAAAGATGGACCATACCGTAAAATTGCAAAGACTGTTAATTTTGGTCTAAATTACCTAATGACTGCTAAAAGTCTAGCTGACCGAATTTCCGAAGCGACCGGTAAAGAAGTATCCGTTGGTACTGCGCAGGATTATATGGACAAATACTTTGAAGAGTTTAAAGGCGTTGAGCGATTTCAAGATGATGCCTACTTCTTTGCTGTTGAGAAAGGCTATGCACAGACCATGTTTGGGAGAAAACGTACTGTTAAGAATATTAATTCCTCTTCAGCTTACAAGCGAATGGCCGCAAGAAGAGTAGCTGTGAACACACCGATTCAGGGTACTGCTGCCGATATTATCAAAATGGCAATGGTTAAATTACACAAGGAACTTCTTGTCAGAGGACTAGAATCAAAAATCATTTTACAGATTCATGATGAGTTAGTACTTGATGTACCTAAAGCTGAAGTCGATATTGTATTACCTTTAATTACTGATGTTATGGAAAAGATTGTAAACCTTGATGTTCCCCTAATAGTCGATATTAGTACAGGGAACAATTGGCTTGAAGCACATTAAGTATATTATAACATTTAATTTATTAAATATTAAACTTTTCACGGCTACATCTCCCAGCTGACAGGTCACTCAGGGCATTCGTGAAAACATGATGCTAACTTTTAATTTTCTATAGTGATAGTGTTCTACCCAACCCCAATTATCTAATCCTAATTAAACTTACTACTCTTTTCAGCTGATTATTCGTTTTTAACTTATATACTCGAGCTAAAAACCATGGTAACAATAGATAACAAACATTTACTTATATCCATTGAATCTGAAGACCCTAATAAGTTATTAATAGATATACGCAGTGCACTTACAACTGTAACTTCCATTTTGGTTGAATCAGATGAATTTAATTATTATCCTGCTGTACCAGACGCATTAGCTGCATTAATTAGAATGAATGGTGAATTAATTGCTAAAACCAATCCTTAATGTCAATTAATCTGATTCTCCTTTTTATATAAATCGACCGCTGTTCTTTGGAAATTTTCTCGCATACTCGTGTATATTAAAAATACACATTATGAAAATGAAAGAAGCACGTGCGCTTATTATAAGTGAATTAAAACAATTAAAAGATAATGGTTCTATATCGGCTCAGCAGTTACAGACAAACACTCAGGTAGCATTAATACAGATCTATGGAATTATAAAACACCTTGAAGAACTCAAAGCAGTTTCAATTGAAGAAACTGATTCGGGTAAGTTTTATAAAGTAATTGATGATGACCGTTTAAATACTGCATTTGGCGTTGATCTGTTAACACCTAAGAAAACTGAATCAAAATCAAATGCAAACACTAATGTATCTTCTATTGGACGAGATACGTCAAAGTTTATATTTGAAAAGATACCTTACTCAAAATCTAAATGTGTACTAATGGTTGTATCTAATTATGTAAAGAAACATAATCCATCTTTAACTGAGTTAAAGAAAACATTCCCAGACTCCATTGTTTCTAGTTTTGGTGTTATTGAAATATTAAAAACTGCTAAAGAACTTTCAACTGATAGACCTAGGTATTATTTAGGTGAACACCATATACTAACTACATCTGATAACCAGAAAGTAGTTGTTTGTAATCAATGGACACTTGCTAGATTTATTCAGTTTATGGAAGTTGCTGCTAGATTAGGATATGTGATTAAACCTGAGAAGTAATTACACCCAACCTAAAAAAGATCTTGCTCTAACTGCATTTGCATTAACTGGTGATCTATATGAATTCCCCATAGATAATGTTTCTGAATTTGGTGCATCAAATGACACAGGAGTCTCCTTAGCCGACAAAAATATAATCTTAGAAACATTATGATGTTGACTTATAAGGTCAAAATAATCCTCTCCTATAGGTTGATTATTATATGTATGGAACCTTAACGTAATAAGTACATTTAGACCTTTGCATTCATTTATTTCTTTTAGAACAGTATTTGGTGATTTATAAGCTTCTTGTGCTGATCTAATCCAAATATTAAAATCTAAAGCTTGACCTTCTGTATTTTGTATTTGTTTCCGTGACCATCTTGCTACACCTGTTAAAGCTCGAACTAAACTTGATTTACCACAAGCGCCATGACCTATAATTATATAAACGTTCTTCATAATAATTTCTTAATGACAATTTTCACGCGTACATTGGCATCTATTTCCTGCTAACGTTTTCACAATTACTTTTGTAGTATCTGTGAAATCAGGAGGGTTAAACCCAGGCATACCATAACTTTTTGTATTTACATGACAGTCATGACAGAGAACTTCTGCATTACTTAGTTCGTTTCCTTTACCTCTATTTCTGTGATGAATTTCAAGATTTGTTTGTGATAGACATTTATCAGCCATAACTATCTACTTATTGCTTTAGTTAATACACCTGTACCTAATGTAATACCTCCAAGGTTTGTCAAGGCCTTACTTTTTGTTACTAAACCTAAAAGGGTAAGAATTCCACCTGTAACAACTACTCCTGTGCTTATTTGGTCCACAGATTCAGACCTTCTATCACTCCTAGTGGTTACAGAACTTACAAAATGCTGACAGTTTTCCAATAGCCAATGATAAACAGTACCATTTAACCATGCATCAATCGCTCGTTCGATAATTTGACTTTGGTTGTAATCAACTTTTCTATTATCATAAAACACTGCTTCTCCTTTTGAAAAATTTTCATAGGTTACTACTTCAACTTTACCATTCTCATAATGGTTGTGTATAACCCAAGTTGTACCCCATTCATCCTTACCTAATATGATACCTGGATGCTTAACACCGATCAATGTATCAATCTTATCTCGGTAGATTATCCTTCCACTACCTTCTACACTATACAATAAAGAACTACCTACATGAGGTTTATTAACTTTAATTCTTTTTGATATTTCCATAATCTACTTCTTATTTTATCTACTTACATATAAACGTTTAAGAAATGGATGTGGTTGCGTGTAAAATATTAATTAATAAAGTTTATAGTCAACTTCCAAAGATTTAGTATTTCTGATTATTACCTGTATACGATTATTTGCAGCCAGTTGTCTAACATAGATAAGCTATATTCTCGCTTTTTCGCGAGTTAAGAAGGTTATGTAATCATCTATAGTTGCATCATTCTTTTTCTGTCTAATACGGATCAGTTTAAAACCTGCCTCTGTTATTAACTTATTCTTCAACTTATCTTTTCTTTTTTGTTCTGGTTCATCATGAAATGAACTATCTATCTCGATAAAGTGAGTAGGTAAGAAAGTATGACTATCTACTATTACCAAATCAACAGTTGTGGAAAGGAAATACCAACCCTCACTTTTTGTTAACCTTGACAATACATTGTTATTAATAAATGTGGACAATGCAGCATTTGGTAACAATTTAGATTCTTCAAATACAACTGCTGCTGCTGTGTATACATCTTTTTCTTGCGGCGATTTAAAAATGGAAATTGCAAAAGATTCATCACTTACAGATTCATGTTCGTCTATATTAAATGTTTGATTCAACCTATGATCATCCTTGGTTGTTTTAATATTGGTGTCCTCCTTCTGATTATGTTCGTCTATTAAAATGCGACAGGACTGTTCATCTGGAAATAACCGAGCTAAATCAATATCTTTTGTTAAACCCACTAGTTTTAAAACTACCTTTTTATGTTCCTCCTTTAGCAACTTGAACTCATGCGACTCTGACTTGTGAAATAGATGAACAGATGTAAGAATCATTATATAGTCTTCATTTTCTCTATCATCTGCAGTAATTAATTCATTTACAAAATAAAGGTTGAACACATATAGAAAGTTAGGGTCGACAATTAACCTTGACATCTTATTGTTATCCTTTAAATTATGAAGGAGCTGTTGCCAATTCTTAATACGTATTAGATCTAGTATTTGATTCCCATCCATTTGTTTATAATTTAATTAATCTTCAATTGTATTTGATGTTGACATTAATAAAATAGATACTCAACCTCCAAGACTTTAGTGTTATCAATGATAACTTGAACTCGTTTATTTGCAACTAACTGTCTAACGTAATCTATATCTTCTAGTTCTTTCTTTATTGCTTCACATATTGGATCACCATCAAATGTAGATTGAACAATTAAGGTTGGTACAATCATTACATCTAAGCCTTCAAACTTTACTCGTATAGTATTCATAGAATTATTTTGTACAAACCTACTAAGTATTCTGGTAAAACGTAATTCAACACCCACATTTCTTCCGCAGATTATTCACATTCTCACCTGAATCTACTATACTTGTGTAGGACCTATAAACGCAAAAAGTGCTGTTTTAGCGGTCTAATTTAAACCCTACCATATTTGACTCAGTAAAACCTAGCCTTCAGGGCTATAAAAAAAGGATCGAAAAGTGGTATGCAGTATTCACATGAAAATATTAGACCATGAAAACACCAGTACTAATTCTTGTTCGCGTTTCAACCAACAGACAAGATTTCAACCATCAACTTACTGATCTTAAAAAATATTGTGAGCAGATGAATTACAATGTGGTTCATACCATCAAATCAGTTGTTACAGGAAATACTACTAATAGAAAACGTCTAGATCTTCAAGAATTACTTGAAGTTGCTAAAACAAAATCGTTTGACAAAGTGATCATTACAGAAATTTCTAGGTTAGGTCGTAGACCATCTGAGATAAGATCTATATTAGATCAACTACATGCATTGAAAATATCAGTAGTGTTTCGTCAACTTGGTGTTGAATCTTTAGATCAAGATGGAAATGAAGGGTTAATCTCTAGGTTAATAGTTGCAATACATTCTGAAATTGCTTCAAATGAACGTGAATTATTATCTCAACGTGTGAAATCTGGATTAGCACACGCTAGAAGTAAAGGTAAACAAATAGGAAGACCTGTTAATACAGGACTAACAGATAAGGAATTACTAAAGAAGTATAAGAAACTTGTACTTGATATTTCTAATGGTCTATCACTTAGAAAATGTGAAAAGATACATGGTATAACGCGCACCACTATTATAAAAGTCAAGCGTGCTTATGAATCTAATGCTGCTTGATTTTGTTCATCCAGGATTGACCTATGTACTTCACACAACCAAGCATAGATTTCGCCATTATCTAACTTCTGGTATAGTGACTTTCTTTTGTGTAAACCAGTAAAGTCATCTTCTATAATTTCCCCCGTTGGGGGTATGGATAATGTGAATCTAAAATCGTCATATATCTGTAGATCATAGGTATATGATTTTCTTACATCAAGATCTGATTTCAGTTGATTACTCTTTACAAACTTCTTATAATCATTGGATCTACTCATCTTATTTACTTTGATTTTTTTGTTTAAGCTCATACGCTACTTTGTATGGTACGCTTGGTAAATCAAATTCTTTATTAATCAAACGCTTTCTGATTATATCATCTAACCTTCCATCTTGTATCAACGGTAAATCTTAATTCCCTCCAAAATACATATCTTCTGCTTGGAATATTCTTATATGTAAAGGCATTGTCAATTTCACTTCACCTGTTTTATTGTTTACTTGCATCATATACTTACGATCGTCAACTTTAAACCATACACTAACTTCCCCTTCTAATGATCTATGCTTAGCTATTTTACCTCTAACCATCTGCAACCAATCATAGATGTTTTCTTGATACAGGTCATACATATCTTTCCGCTTGTGAATTTCTGTTAAACAGTCTTCAACCTGTTTACCTGATGGTGTAGTTAGAATGAATTCATTTGTATTTGGGTCTACAATAACAGAAAACCATCCATCTGATGTTTCTATTGCATGATTGTTTATATCATTATAATCTTTACCATCATAAGGAAATGTATCGCTACGATGCAGTTGAGTAGTTGTGTTATCTGTCATGTGCTTTTGTTTTAAATATATATCTAAGTTACCTATAACTTCAATCGCTTAAGTACCTAATATTTTTATATAAATTTAGAACATCAGATGAGCTTTCCATATATGGCACCCTTTCTTTTAATTCATCAAATTGCGCATGCAGTGAAGGTTGTTTTTTAATTAACTTATTCATAACTCGAACTAAGTACTTAAGTAATTTTTGCACGCGTTTTTTACATTGGATTTTAGAGGCACCTTGTTGTTCTGACAGTACAATGTTATTATACATCTCTTCTACATCTGAATACTGCCTTGGACCTGGTTTAATTTTCAATATTGATTTGATGTACTGTTCGATTTCCATACTTTTTGTATAACTCATACTATTTGTTTTTAGTGATTATGGACAAAGGTAAGTAGGACGCTTAAAAGAATAAAGGACATAAAAATCACAGTAAATTCATACATTAAAACTTATACAATTGGTTGACTAAAGTGTACTATGATTCGATATGTTGTAACATAAAAAATTAATAGACATATAGTTGTTTTGATAACAGACATCTGATATATTTGTAGTGATGGAATTATTATCTAACAAAGAATTTGAAGATGCTAAAGAAGTATTCAGGGACCAACTAATAACACAACTTGAAGCGTTTAGTGATGAACTTAGAATGAAATACAAAGCACCAACTGTTAGAAACTATCAACTTGTAATTGGATGTTGGATTGAATACATTGAAGGTTATACAATGATAATAGAATTTTCAGAACTAAAGGTTAGCCAATGTAGAAGTTCATTTTACAACAATGTAAAGTACGATATGGATACACCTTCTGATAAGGCATACAAAAGACTAAAGTCATTCTTTGTGTTCTTGAAAGAAGAAGGTTACTCAAACTCTAAAGTATTTAAGGCATATAATATTTAGTGAGGATAAAACACAGGCCTTCTTAGTCACCATGGGTAAAAGTTTGAACATAAAACTACACCAATATTAGAACGTGTCCAATATTGGTGCAGTTTTGTTGCGGAATCGTTTAGAGTGTGCAGACATTACCCACCTATCAAACTAGGAGAAAACGATTGAGCTTCTCTGAATAACAATGCGAGAATTACCGCTAAAAAAACACTCCCAATAATATATAATAAAACATAATACTTACTTTTATTATAATTAAAAGTATAATTAGTAGAAATCTTTTCAATTTTTTGATTTGTTAAAACATTAGCTTTTAGAATTACTAAAATTAAAACATATAAAAAACCAGCATAATATTTAATTTCAATATCCCTCTTCAACCACTCGGAAATATTGACATCAAATACCTCTTTTAAAACTAAATAAATTTGTAAAATATGTACATTCAAAATTAACGCCATTAATGCTTGAATACTAAAATGAGGTTTCATTTCTCCTTTATTTATATAATACTTATATAAAACATATATTATATTCTTATACCAATTTTTCATAATATTTTTATTTATTTACCTGGCTGAAATTGCGTTCTACTTTTACTAGGTACTAACCTTTCATCAGGCTTCCAAACTTCAGGCGCCAACCTGTCCGAGCCATGACCCGGCTGAAAAGGTGGTACAGGAAAAGTCGTTGGTGTATGCATACCATCCAAAAATTGATATAATAATTTTCCAGAAAAGTAAATTATTGATACTGTTGCACCAGCAGGCCCTGCATATGCTACAAGTCCCATAACTATATCAGCCGTACCCTCCAAAGGACCTTTAGTACCATCTGCTATCTCAATAATAGTCATTGCAATACCAACACCTCCTAAAACCCTAGAAGCAATTTTAGCAGAATTCATAACTTTTACAACTGCACTTCCAGGAACATTAACAGATCCAACACCTAAACTAAAATTTACTGTTTGTGGGACATGTATTTTAGGTGCATTACTATAATATTTAGACGCGGTATTATTTACTATTTTACTATATATAGTCTCTTCTGCAGCAGCAGCAATACCTCCAGAATACAAATCACCAATTGAAGTAATTTGCCAAGTTTCTGTTTTTGTTATCTTATTTTCTTCTTTAAATACAGTTTTAGATGTAAGACCAGGTGATCCTGTTGAATTTGACGCTGTTTCTTTTGATTTAACTATAGGACTATTACCTTTTGAATCAGGTTTTTGGTTCGCAGTAGTTTCAGTCGAAGCTGTTTGCGGAACATCTGTCTTACTAGAAGGTGTTTCACTTTTTGTTCCTAAACCTGTATACTCTCCATTTTTTTTCTGATGAACTTCCCATCCTGAACCTTCAGTATAAACAGCTTTATATCTCCCTCCACCTGTTCTAAAATAGTAATCATCTGTATCTCCTTGTTCTGTTTTTTTAGTTAATACATCTTTTCTTACCTTACCAACATTTGATTGTTTTTCTGCCTTTTCCTCAGTACTTCCATCATTAGGTTCTTCCCCCTCTAACCCAAGCGGGTCAACAAAGTAAATAGGATTATTATTAAAAGCTACAAACGGACTCATACTAGGAAATTTCCCAGCCAAAGGATCAATAGACTTCCATCTCCCTAATCTAGGGTCATACTGTCTAAATTGAGTAGTGTATGAATTTCCTGTACCAGACACTTCTTTATCAGTCTCCATACCGTTGAAGCTGTAACGGTACTCATTACTTGATTCATGCCTATTAGGTAACAGCATACCAAACGGGTAGTAATTTGAACATGATAATATGGTAGTCATAGAATTAATACTTACAAGATACAAAA
>Ga0209396_1007070_pt1 | contig 10118 bp, 16 predicted proteins | sample GOMGulsemesocosm_6_FD_184638 | JGI IMG/M metagenome (GOLD analysis project Ga0209396, IMG submission 184638) | Methane-oxidizing microbial communities from mesocosms in the Gulf of Mexico - GOM8C Gulf of Mexico (SPAdes) (version 2) | ecosystem: Environmental > Aquatic > Marine > Cold seeps... | reverse complement strand
CTTCTATAACTTATTTAGCGTCGCTATCTCTTTTGTTGTTTGGTCTTTTAATCATTGTACTTATATACCTTTAGATTGAAGTAAAACGGTTGGCTTTGTTGCGTTGCGCCACACATTACTGCTCGCAGTAATATCTGCATTTCATCGGTAAATTTAATGAGCTGGTCAAAAATAAAAACAGGCATCATCATTCTTTTGATTATTCTCATATCAGAGTGGATTAGGTTATACACGGGAGTTCCAATAACAATAATTGATATAGGAATCCTACCTGTCACATGTTTACTCATTTATTACATTAGATTTTATACATTTCCGTTCAGCAAAAAATATACCGATAAAAACAGCCAACAGTCTCTAAATATTTTACAATTATATGAGTTCTTCATTTTTACCGTTATGCTCGCAATATTAGGTAGTTGGATCACATGGCTTGGAATTCAGTCGCCCCTTTATTATTTCTCTAGCGTTAAAGGAGGTGCCCACGGGTATACTTTAATTCAACTTGGATCGATTACTACAATATACAGTGTCGGCATTGCTATTATATTTCTTTATCGGCTAATTCAGTTGTACAAGAAACCTGCCTAACAAACTATTTAACAGTAAAGGTACAGTTGGTTTTTCTCTTTTATTGTCAAATTTAAGTAACTGATTTTTGCCCATTAACGGACTATTTGCTATCAATTTATACTCACCAATAAATTTGTTTCACTATTATTCGTTTTTATTTACTATATATAAATGTAACAGGCTAATAAATAAGGATAACTTAAATTATGAGCGCATATATTTTAATTAGGATCCAAGTAGAAGATCCCTCTAAATTAAAAAGCTACCAAGAAGTTGCTCCTTCTATCATTGAAAAATTTAATGGGCGATTAAGGGTGAGGGGTGGTGAAGTTATTTCTTTAGAGGGTCCAAATGAAAACAGAAGAATCGTTGTAATAGAGTTCCCTTTTTTAGATGAAGCGAAAAAATTCTACTACTCAGACGAATATGAAAATGCAATTAAACTTCGAAGTGGCATTGCTGACTTTGAAATGATTGCTGTTGATGGTATTGATGAGTTCAAAATATAATTAGTTTTTGAACTAGAAAAATAGTGGATTTTGATTTTATGGAAATTGTCGAGTATTCATCAAAGTATGCAAGAGAAGTCGCGGATCTATTTTATAAGTCCGTCCATTCTATTAACGCTGGCATTTATTCTGAAGAACAGAAAAGTGCTTGGGCTCCGTCCCCTATCAATTATGCTTCATGGGAAAAAAGGCTTGAGCTTAAAAGACCGTATTTACTTTTAATTAACGATCAACTTGCTGGTTTCATTGAATTAGAGTCAGATGGACATATAGATTGTGCATATGTATCCCCTATATTTCAAAGAAAAGGGGTTGCAACAACCATGCTCAAATACGTTGTTAATAAAGCTAAAAACCGAGGTTTAAAGCTGTTGTATGTTGAAGCATCAATTGTAGCCAAACCTCTTTTTGAAAAATTTGCTTTTGTATCAGAGAAAGAAAATAAAGTAATAAGAAACGGTATAGTCTTAAATAATTATTCAATGCACATTAAATTACAATCCTAACAATCCACTTAAACGGAATTGAAGCTAGCGACTTGACGATATTGTCGAGCAGCAATTATCCAATTTATACATGAGAAGTGCCTGAATATTACAGTGGTTTTGTTGGTTCGATGGTCTTGTTAAAGACATTATTAATTGTAATGAGCAGAAGTTTGTTTCACTTACAAAATGAAGCGCTTAAATAACAGTTTACCTTACTCTTAACAATTTTTGTCCGCTTACTGTGGCCATTGCTCTATATGGGATGTGCAAATGAATAACGAAGATTTAGCCAATTTATACGTAAAACTATCGATGAAGTACGAAGAGGAATTTCCGGTTGAATGTGGCTTTGAAGCCGCGACTAAAGTACAAACAAATATGATTGAAAAAATTCGCAACGGCTTACTTTCCAAGAAAGATATTAAAAAAATCGAACCAATATTTGCTTATGGGAATGTCGATATTGCTTGTTTTGTAAAAGTAAAAAAAAGGTTTCTATTTTTTTGATTTAACGTCGATTAATAATAGAAAGCGCACATGTCAATTTAAGCGCAACAGAACAGTTGCCTCATAAATTAAGTGAGACGAAACTAAAACAGTTAATTTCGTCTCACTACATTGCTTATTCTGCCCGCTTAATATGGGCGCTACATTGGAGTTATTATGGAAAATCTAGGTATCCCGTTTCAAAGTATTGATTGGAAAGCTGTTAAGCGCACTGAGCACAAAGGAGAAACTGGAACTGCTTATTGGCAAACCATTCAATTCGCAGGTTTGAGAGTTAGACTTGTTGAGTATTCAAAAAATTATAAAGCTGATCATTGGTGTGAAAAAGGGCACATTGTTCACTGCTTGAAAGGTGAAGTAGTCAACGAATTGAAAAATGGAAGTAAATCAACTTTGCGTGAGGGTATGTCTTATATTGTTTCAGATGACCTTAGCTCTCATCGCTCAATCACTGAAAAGGGAGTTAAGCTACTAATAATTGATGGCAATTTTTTACAGTCAAACGCATAAAAAGAATGTTTAACGTAATCTAAACAGTTAGCTCAGCAAGCCACTATCATTGTTTGTTGCTTATGTGATGGTGCACCTTAGTTTTTTGTATACCATGGTCGATGTTTGAATCTATGATCGAACATATTGATGACTCTACCTGTTTGAAAAGATAAATGATGGTGGATAACTCTTATAGGTATTATAAATTGATATGTAAAACAGCCTAGAAAGTTTCTGAATTGAAAATTAGTCGTTGGATATGGAGCATCATTCATTTGTATTGGAGTATTTGTGATGAAAGAAATTGATAAGTTAGCTTGGTTGTATATCAAAGAAGGGAAATTATTGAATGCGCGCTCTAGACATAAACAACTTTTTTATCTACCTGGTGGCAAGCGCGAAGAGGGGGAGTCAGATCAACAAGCACTGGTACGTGAGATTAAAGAAGAGGTCTCGGTAGATTTACTTCCCAATTCAATAAAATATGCACAGACGTTTACAGCACAAGCTGATGGTGAAAATAGTGAGACGATTGTAAAACTAACTTGTTATTTTGCAGATTTTAAGGGAGAACTCTGTGCTGATGCAGAAATAGAAGAGGTTGCGTTTATTGGCTACCAAGATAAGGCGTTATGTTCTCTTGGTTCTATTAAAGTGATGGATTGGCTTAAAAGCCAAAACTTATTACAGTAGTTAATACAAATGCTTAAAAATGAAATATAACTAAAGCAGTTAATTTCATGGACTATTCTAAGTAACTATTTTATTCGCTTAAAGCTTCATCATTTCCTGCATCTTCAAACGCTGATTAAAAGTAAAATATTTATACAGATCATCCCATTATCGAGATTGGCTTATCCCAATGATGGGATTTCATTGTACTCCTATACTTTATTAATATTTTTTTTAATTAAATCAACTAGTTAACTATTGGCTTAGTGTATGCATTTATATAGTCATTATATTAAACATTGTATTCGTTCACGGCTGTTAAATTTTAATAGGAGTTTCATATGACCAGGGTAATTTCAATTTTTCTAGGGGTGGCAGTTATTGCTTTTAGCGGCTATTTATTTTTAAGTGACAATATTGCATTGGCTATTGTTATTTTGATGGGAAGTATTATTTTCTTACCATTATTAATAATGGCCATTAAAAATCAGCTTTATTTTGGAAATACGTCTCATGATACTAGCAATGCGACAAGTGGGGGCACATCTGGTGGTGTTGGTTCTTCGGGTGGGTGTGGTGGAGATGGTTGTTAATCTAAAAATTTTCAAGGTTTTTAATTACTTACACTTGGGTTAGAAGTACCTGCCATTAATTATAGATATTTCATTTCTAAATAAATAAATGAATATAATGTTTATGTGATGTTTTGTTTGCACTCCTATTTCTTTTGTCATAATATGTCCTCTCCAGATTTATTCAATTAACTATATGATCACTAACTATTTTATAAGGATATTTATGCCGCAGTATCAGCTTTTTGTGCACCAAGAAAGCAAAGGTTTAACTTATTTAGAAGCGCACACTCAAAGTTATAATCAAGAGAAACAGCAATTGTTAGATCAGGGTTTTATCATTGATACTAACTATTATATTCAAGCTGAATCTGGCGCACAGGCATTGGCTCAATATGGAGATATCACAACGGAAGCATTGTATAACTATGCGCCCACAGCAATCGGAGCGCAAGCTGCTGTTAAGTCTACAAGTTTGTACCTTTGGAACACTGCAGCCTTATCGAAAGATATAAAAAATAATGCGTTATCTGACTCTGAGTGGAAAAATTATTACCTAGCAGGTTCATTGATTATCACCTTATCAATGTACGTGGCATCGCTCGTGCCACGCGTAAATACGATTTCTGTTCTGATAGAAGCGATACTGATGATTGGCATTGTTATTTTTGGTATTAATAGTACCTTCAATACACACCAAAATAATGGTAAACCAGTAGCAAGTTACATTGCTAAAATGACTGCACTGCTATTACCTCTTAGTATCAAGTTTATTGTTGTTTCATTAGTCGTTGGTTTTGTTATCGGCATGGGGCAGGCTTCTGGTTTAGCGTCTGTGTATGCCGATTGGGCATTGGTGGCTCTGACTGTCACGGTACAAGCGTTAATATTCTGGCGGTTAAACGTGCATTTACAACGTATTAATAAATAACAATCTTCATTTCTATTTTTTAATGATGCTCTGTGAATGTGCAGGGCATGTTACCGTGAGTGATATTTGCAGTGTTTGGTTAATGTTAGAGAAATGTTAACTTAAAGTTGCAAGTGAATTGAATTGCAGTTTGATATCTCGTATACTCGCGAAAATTCAACTTCCTATAAGAACTTTTTCACATGTCAAATACCTTTTTTAGCCTTGTCCGCAAAACAATCCTGGCCACTATGTTACTAGCTACTTCAAGTAGTTATGCACAGCTAATTATTGATTCAGGCCAATTAGTAGGCGCAACGAATGTTGCTGTCTCAGGTTATGGAACATATAACGTGTCATTTGAAGACGGAAGTTGTAGCAGTGTTTTCTCAGGATGTGATTCTCTTTCTGATTTTGCATTTAGCTCTTTTGAAGAGACTATTGCAGCGGGACATGCGTTGCTGGATCAGGTGTTTCTTGATTCTGGGCTTGGACTGTTTGACTCTAACCCTGCGCTGATAAATGGATGTGAAGATGCTGGCAAGTGTATTGTTTTTATTCCGCACAAATTAACCGATGATTGGGTGTTCAGCCAGAATATTGTTAACTCTGCTTCTGAAGTGAATGACACAATTAGTTATAGCTCTAACTTAGGGCATGACCAAAGTATCTTAGGCAGAGCAAATACTACCTTTGCAGTTTTTACTCAGGTATCAGCGGTGCCTACTCCAACATCGGTATGGTTATTTGCTCTTGCGTTAATTGGCTTAGTGACGCTTAAACGAAAAAAAACCTGTAATTAAGTTTATATCAAGGCTACTCATGTAGCCTTTTAGTTTATATCGGTCACGATACAAAGCTTACAGCTGAACTATTTTTTAAAACTTCGAAACAAAATCTGAACGATCACTGGGTACAAACTTACACACAAAAATAGCGGTTCCTAGCTGCTGGTGGGTCTGTTTAATTTCAGCCATTACCTTTTCAATTACTGCATCATAATCACCAAATACTTGCGTACTCATGCCATTGGTCTCCACTTTAATATCACTGTGCTGGTGAAGGCGTTCAATAAAGTCCCAAATTGCGTCTTCATATTTACTATCTGCAAGTGGGTAAAGGCTGATATCTATTGAGAGGTGCTTAGATTGGTGTGTAATAGTCCTGTCATTTTCGATAGAGAGTTGCATGTTGTTTTCCTAAATAGAGGTTGGAGAATCATGGATTGTACTTGGCAATATAAGCTTATAAAAGCCACTTTACATTGTTAGGGCTAATGAAATCTCAATAAACAGGACTCAGGTTAAGTAAAATAAATGTGAATAACAGTCTTAGGGTTTGATGTTTGACTTATATCAAGTTATTGTTCTGCCTCCTTTGGATATCGTCTTAAAAACGATGCATTTATAACGCGTTATGAATGTTTGGGAACTTGGTCAAAACCCAAGGCTGCCCCCGCAACGGTAGAGTAGAATGTAATGATTTTACTAAGCCCGGATACCAAACCATTGGATGATATTTGCACTTGATGCAAATACCGTGGTGTTGCGGAGGGCTTCACCGGCTGGTCAATTTTATTAGAGAGTTTGCTCTTTGACATTGTTGTACCATCTCCTCCACAACTTCGCCTGTTACTTACTCAGACGGAGATTTCTCTATGCTAGTTATCAATCAACAAACTACAAAATTAAAACAACTCATTAAGCCACTTTTACTGGCAACAAGCTGTGTTTTCTCATTTTCCGCACATGCGCATTTTCAATTACTTTATACCCCTGAACTACTGCGCTCAAAAGGCGGAGAAATTAACCTTAAAATGCCATTTACGCATCCAGCTGCTAGTGGGCATGTAATGGGTGTTGATAAACCTGAAGCCTTTTACATGATAAAAAAAGGTAAAAAAACAGATTTAATTAACTCTATTGCCGATATCGAATGGGAAAGTAGCGTTGATAAAGGTCATGCATACCAAGCTGATGTGAAATTACGTGGCTTAGGGGATTATGTGTTCATCGTGCAGCCTTCTCCATATTATGAAGCAGAAGAAGATATCTATATTCAGCAGTTAACTAAAACTATTGTTAACGTGGGTAACTTACCAACGGATTGGAATGAAGATTTCGGACTGAGCGCTGAAATTGTGCCATTAACCAAACCCTACGCAATTTATGAAGGTGGTATTTTTAGTGGCGTGGTAAAGTCTAATGGTAAACCTGTTCCATTTGCAGGCGTGGAAGTAGAGTTCATGAACTACGTACCCGATATGGATAAAAACCAATTCGCTAAAACGCCTATTATGACACCTCCTGCTGAAGTGTTTGTCACACAAACCATTCATGCTGATGCTAATGGTACATTCCACTTTTCACTGTTAAAAGCGGGTCAATGGGGTTTTGCTGCTTTAGGTGTCGGCGAAAAGAAAACATATAAGGGTAAGGAATTATCACAGGATGCAGTGATTTGGGTACAAGCAACCAAATTACCATAGTGATCAATGGCTTGCTAATTACCTTGACTAATTAGCAAGTTTCAAAGCAATGTTACAAGGAAATTTATGCATATTGTAGATGGTGCATTATCGGCACCGGTATTAATTAGCGGTGCGCTATTGGCTATTGTTGGTATATTCATTGGCCTAAAAAAAATGGATTACGACCGCCTGCCGTTAGTGGGGGTATTAGCCTCTGTCTTTTTTATTGCCTCTTATATCCATTTACCACTGGGTTTTTCTAGTGTGCACCTCATCATGAATGGTTTGTTGGGCATTCTGCTTGGTTGGGTCGCTTTTCCTGCATTGTTAGTGGCCTTGTTATTACAAGTTATCTTCTTTGGTTTTGGTGGTTTATTAGTGCTAGGTGTTAATACTTTAAATATTGCCTTGCCTGCTGTGATTATGTATTACCTCTGTTATCAAGGTATCCGTCACGAAAGTGCTAAGGTTGCTGCTATTTGGGGCGCTATCGGTGGTGCGGGTGCAATTATTATCACTTCGATGTTGGTGGCTTTTTCGCTAGCATTATCGGGAGAATCTTTTGTACTCGCTGCCAAAGCCGTTTTACCGGCACATATTCCTATTATGGTATTAGAAGGTTTTGTTTCTTATGCCGCGGTATACCTTATTCACACTGTGAAACCCGAGTTTATTTTTAAGGAATCGATTTAATGAAACTGATTTTTTCATTTTCTATGTTGCTCTTTGTTAGCTTTCATTTATCTGCACATAACGTGGTTGGTGGCGTTTATGTGAGTGGCTTTGATATTGAAGGAGAGGCGGGGTTTTCAAATGGCGCAATGGCTAAAACGGGTACCTTGGTAAAGGTATTTGACCAAACAGGCATTCCATTAGGTGAAGTCGAAACCGATGATGAAGGTTTTTTTGTTTTTACCGCTAAGAAACGTATTACCCATGTCTTTGAAGTCAATATGGGCTCTGGGCATACACTAAAAATGCAATTGCCAGCGGAAGAGTTACCTGAAAGTCTAGGGGCAGCGGGTGTGATTAAAAGCAATGCCCCCTCTAAAAGCACGGCAACACAAAAAGAGGCCGCAGAAGTCACTTCTTTGATGCTTGAAAAAGCGATTGCAAAACAAATAAAACCATTACGTAAAGAGATTCAAGCGTTAAAAGAGAAGTCTGGATTTCGCGATATTATTGGTGGCATTGGTTACATTTTTGGTTTATTAGGTTTGCTTGCTTTTTTACGTGAACGAAAATTAAAGGCTAACGTTTAGTGTCGCAAGGTTTAGAGCATAGCCTGACCTCTTGGTCGGGGCAGGCGTTAAAACATCAAGTTTCTTGGATTGATAATCTTGATGCGCGTGTACGTGTAGTTTGCTCTGCACTTTTTGCTTTAGTTGTGGTCTCAAGCCAGCAATTTTCAGCGGCTTTGTTAGGCTTGTTGCTGGCCTTTATGTTAGTGAAAGCCAGTAAGTTAAACATTAAACGCACGTTGCGTCGTGTTGTTGCCATGGACTTGTTCATGTTAACACTTATTTGCGTATTACCCTTTACCACCCCCGGTGAACCGATGTTCACGGTGTTTGGCTTGGGGGCAAGTTGGTTAGGTCTGTCACATGCGTTGTTAATTACTGTTAAAGCCAATGCGGTGTTATTGGTATTGTTTTCATTAGTGGCGACCATGAGTGCCTCAACCTTAGGGCATGCACTTGCACATTTAAAAGTGCCCGATAAATTGGTACATCTCATGTTATTTATGGTGCGTTACCTTGATGTGATTAGCACTGAATACAAAAAAATGCGTCGCGCTATGCAAGCACGGGCATTTGTGATGGGCACCAATCGACATACTTGGAAAAGTATTGGTTATTTATTTGGTATGTTATTGATTCGCTCCGTTGAACGGGCGGAACGCATAAATGATGCGATGAAGTGTCGCGGTTTTTGTGGACGCTTCTATCTCAATGATGAGATGAAAATAGGGCGCTTAGATATCATTTTCACGTCGTTCTTTTTGTGTTTTTTAATACTGTTAATAGGACTTAATTTTTATGACTTATTCTAATAAGCCACTCATTAAGATAGAAAACCTCAATTACGCCTACCCGAGACGTGGCGCGGTATTAAAAGATATTAACTTTGAATTACATGCTGGTGATCGTGTGGTTATCAATGGTGATAATGGCGCAGGAAAAACCACTTTATTACATTTAATTGTGGGTTTAAAAAAAGCCAAGAAAGGCGACATTCTCGGTTTTGGTGAATGCTGCACAACAGAGAAGCAATTCAATAAATTACGCGCAAAAGTTGGATTACTGTTTCAAGATCCCGATGATCAATTGTTCTGTCCTACGGTATTAGAAGATGTGATGTTCGGCCCGCTGAATTTAGGTTTTAACAAACAACAAGCGATTAAGATGTCTATCGAGACATTAAAAAGCCTTGGTATGCAGGGATTTGAATCACGCGTTACCCATCAACTTTCTGGCGGAGAGAAACGCATGATCACCTTAGCAAGTGTGTTAGTGATGGCGCCAGAAGTCTTAATATTAGATGAACCTACTAATGCCTTAGATGAAAAAGCAAAACTGCGCCTATTACATGTATTGCAAGCGTTGCCACAGGCGATGATCATTATCTCGCACGATAAAGCCTTTGCTAAGCAACTTGCAACACGCGAGTGTGAATTAAAAGAGGGCTGCTTAACTGAACGCTTAATCGAAGCCGTTGCGGTGGCTTAGTGATGGATAAGATGAGCATGGAGACAGGCATGAAACAAAACAGCGAGATTATATTCCCCTTTAGTGCAGTGCAGGGCCAAGAGCAGTTTAAGCTTGCCTTGCTTTTAGCCACGGTTAATCCACTGATAGGTGGTGTGCTTATCTCTGGTCCACGTGGCTGTGCTAAATCGACATTGGCACGTGCGCTGGCAGAGCT
>Ga0209396_1007062_pt1 | contig 10126 bp, 5 predicted proteins | sample GOMGulsemesocosm_6_FD_184638 | JGI IMG/M metagenome (GOLD analysis project Ga0209396, IMG submission 184638) | Methane-oxidizing microbial communities from mesocosms in the Gulf of Mexico - GOM8C Gulf of Mexico (SPAdes) (version 2) | ecosystem: Environmental > Aquatic > Marine > Cold seeps... | reverse complement strand
GGTAGGCTTGTGTAATTCTATAATGTTTCCAACTATATTTAGTTTAGCTATAAATGGGCTAGGAAATCACACGAGCCAAGCTTCTGGAATTTTATGTTTAGCCATTGTAGGTGGAGCCATTTTACCTTTATGCCAAGGCGTTTTCGCAGATGTAATTGGCGTACAAGATTCATTTGTTTTTCCTGCATTATGCTATGTGTTTATTGTCTACTATGGATTAAAAGGTTCAACCCCCCAAATGCGTGATAATCGCGATTAATCAATTTATATAAAAAGGCTGCAGGACGACAGTTACCATAATCAATATGCTAACTGTCGTAATAACACAAATTCAAATATCTAGTTTAGCAGGGCAATAACTTTTTAAAAAACTCTGATGTGAAGGTAGCTGTTCTATTGAGCTCGTAATAGAATTTCGTAGTCCCGTCAAATATGCTGTGAGTTGATCGTCAGGCATTACGTGTACTGCATTATGGTATTGCTCTGGCATTATGCCTTGTCCGAGCATAACTTGTACCCAGGAATCCAATTTAAATAACTCAGAGTCTTTTGTGTAAAATTTACCCGACTGCTTAAAAAGTTCAATACGACTATTTAGCGTGTCTGGTACTGGCATATTCTTACAATACCTCCAAAACTCACTGTCTTCTCGTTCAGTTACATGATAATGAAGAATAATAAAATCCCGGATCTCTTCGGCTTCAAAAATAGCTTGTTTGTTATATTCGTCTACAAGGGGCTGTTTGATTCCATCAAAAGGAAATAGTTTCATAAGTCGAATGATACCAATCATAAACATGTAAATGCTGGTTGATTCTAAAGGTTCAATAAAACCACTAGAAAGTCCGAGAGCGACACAGTTTTTATTCCAATTTTTATTGCGACGACCCGTTCGATATTTCAATATTCTAGGTTCGGTTATCATTGCTCCTTGAATATTACTTGTTAATTTTTCTATTGCTTGGTCATTACTCATGAATTTATCGCAAAATACTAAACCATTACCTACTCGATGTTGCAATGGGATCTGCCATTGCCAACCTGATTGGTGAGCAATAGAGCGAGTATAGGGTAACGTAGCGGACACTTTTTCAGTTTGTACGACAGCAGCACTATTGCAAGGTAGCCAATGGGACCAGTCTTGAAAACCTGTTGCTAATGTCTCTTCAATTAGTAGTCCTTTAAAACCGGTGCAATCAATAAATAAATCGCCATTAATGATCTCTCCCGATGCTAAAGTAAGTGACTCAATATAGCTGGTGTTTTCATTTTTAGCGATAGTAGTGATGTCACCTTCAATGCACTTAACACCGTGGCGCTCACTATACTTACGTAAATATTTTGCATATAAAGTAGCATCTAGATGGTATGCATAATTGATATTGCTATTCTCTGACATTGCAAACTTTCCAGCCATAGCAGCTTGAGTTTCATAACAATAATCGCCAAACGGTGCTTGATGTCCTTTCGTTTTCCCGTATAACCAGAGATCGTGAAATTCCCCGAGATAAAAATTTTTACCTGTATTTCCAAATGAATGAAAATATTTATCACCTGTATTTCGCCAATTTTCAAACAAAATACCTAGCTTAAATGTTGCCTGTGTTTCCCTCATAAATTCTTTTTCATCAATGCCTAATAATTGGTGGAACGCTTTCATGGGGGGAATAGTCGCTTCGCCAACACCAACAGTTCCTATATTTACAGACTCAACTAAGACAATATCTAGCAAACTGCCTAATTGTTTGCTTAATGCAGCTGCTGCAACCCAGCCAGCTGTGCCTCCACCTGCAATAACTACTTTTTTAATTTTATTAGTTTTTGTCTGCATAATAATTACCTGTATTTATTCGGGTTTTAACGATTTAACTTGTTGATGAGTAAGGCTCTTAATTGCCTAGCATTTAGGTTATCAATAGGCCCGAGTACACCTCTAGCTTTTTCGGGAAGGTGCTTGCTTGCAAGATCGCTGTCACCAAAGATATAATAATCAAAGATGTGCTTCCACGCTTTTTTCTCACTCTCAGGTCTGTCTCGTAAACTTAATAGTGCATGATGTAAAGCATGCATTCCTTGGCCGCGTATTCGAGGTGTTGTATCCCACCAATAGTTGATTAAGGTGTTAAAACTACTTGTAGACTCTACTTGATGCCACCACATCGAGGGAATATATAGCGCGTCGCCGGGCTCTAATTCAGCGATTTCCCCCTGTCTGATAGCTGACTTAAACTTGGGGTATTTAACAAAGTCGGGCTGACTAAAATCAACCATAGATATTGCTTGCCCTCCTGGTGTTGGCTCTAGTGGACCTGGGTATAAGTTTTCAATTTGATCGGGTGGGAATAGTGTAAATTTACGTTTTCCTGCTATACAACATGCAATGTTATTTTGCGCGTCATAATGACAAGGTGCAATAGTTTTATTTCCTATCCATATACCAACCATAGGCTCCAATCGATCGATACGGTTTAATGTAAAATACTCATTATCAAACGAAATATCATTTTTCTTTCTCAACTCAGGAAAATATTGATCGACACTACTAGAGGCTATGTAGCGAAGGGGAGAGTTGTTGTCACCGATACCTGAAATAATTTCATCTAATATGTCATTAACACTAGCTTGTTTTTTGTCAAAATTAAGTTGGGTAACGTTATCATTATAAGATAATCGCCCTTTTATTTTAGCATCGGCAAAATAAGTAGGTACAGGGCGACCATTATAATATTTTTTTAATTGTGAAACTAATGTCGTTAGAGGGGTGTCTACTTTCTGGGTTAATGGCCAGTCGCTTACTATGCCCTTAAGAATAATCGGTGTTATCGATGAAAACACCTCATTTGGAATATTATCCGACTTATAACCAGATAATGATTGGGTCTTTTTAGTTATAGAAATCATATTTAAATAGGCTTTTGATCAATTAATCCATTCTTCTTATTGATGAGTTTGTACATATTATCCATTGAAGACATCACTAAAAATGCGGCTTGCAAAAAACCACTTTGATTTAGTCGTTGTAAACCTTCACCATTTAGATTTGAAAGTTTTTCTTTATTTATGGTGTAATTACCTTTGATATTATAACCCTGCCCATTGTTAAGGGTAATATCTAATTTTACAGGTTCAATTAAGTCGTAGTGTTCAAAAGCGGCGAACATAGCATCACTTATTGTCAAACCATGATTGATGAGCTCAAGCGTTTGTATAATTTTATTTAAATAAGGACTATTCCCTCCTAGTTCTAAAAACAGCGATTGACCGTTTTCGGTATTTATTCTAGGGCTATCTAAGTCAATATGTACCATGGCTGAATTGTTGGTATCACCACTATTAGCGCTTTGTAAACCAATTAAAAAAGGTTCTCTTATAACTATTGCAGGTATATAATCTGCTTGCCATTTACCTTGCACTAAAAATAAATTTTCATCTTTTTGCAGCCCTAATAAAACCACTGAACGATATTTACTCGTTGTGGCGTCTTTTTGGAAAAAAATTGGGTATTCTTTTTGTATGTTATCGAATTCACTTGGAAAGGTGATAACGCTACCCACTTCATTACCATATAGGGCCGAAAAATTGGTATCTATTTTCAGGTCTTGATGATTAACGTTATTTAATATTGCGTAGTTGTCCATAGTCGACTCCTATCATATTTTCAGTACATAAAATTTTCTTGTTATAATAACTAAGAGCCATGTAAATTCATGGCTCTTAAAATTATGCTTTACTAAGTTTCCTGATTTTGTTTATCAAACTAGAAGTTATAACGTGCACCTATTTGGTAGCGCGCTCCTAAATCTTCATAGAATTCGATTTGTCTATTACTACGACCATGATCTCTACGATCTTCTTCAGTAATATTCAATGCTTCAACGAAAACGGCAAGATTGTCATTAATCTGATAACTGACATTAATATCGATTTGGCTGTAAGCTTCAACATAAATTGGGTTGTTATCTTTACCTCGACTAGTAGAGCGTAAGTAGTCATCACGCCAGTTGTAGGCGATACGTGCAGATAAACCATCGTTTTCATACATAGCCACAAGGTTGGCCGTATCACTTAAGCCTAATAAAGCAAACTGATTAGCGCCCGGTTCTGCGCCATTATCAAAGCCTATATCGCCTCTGACAAAGGTAAAGTTCGCTTGTAAACCAAAACCTGATTCACCAAAAAAGTGTTGTACCGCAAATTCACCACCGTAAATTCTTGCTTCTTTGTTATTCAATGGTTGGCTAACAGAGAAATCCATCAATGGGTCGTCAGAATTTGCATAGAATTGATTATTCTCTGCTGCTACGTTTTCAGCATCTGTTATCGATTGATCATAATCATCATCGCCTTCGAAAACAAAATCTGCAAAACCACCAGGGTACGCCCCCGGGTTAGCTATCATGACCATAGCAGTGTAAATGTTTGAATCAGAGGTATTGGCACCGATAGCATCTAACTGTTCAACGGCAGCCATAACACGCGGTCCGTTAGTTTGGTCACGTATGCCATAAACATTTTCAGTACTACTAGATTGCCCAATAAAGTTTTTCACGCGTTTTTCAAAGAAACCGGCTGATACATAACTGGTCTCATCAAAGTACCACTCAAGTGAAATGTCGTAGTTACTTGACTGTAGCGGTAATAGTTCAGGGTTATTTTGTGTGGCTGTTTTAGTTAAACCGTTATAGCTTGAACCGCCACCAAAATTGAAACCACTGGTGTCATTTTGCAAATTAGCATAGCTTGCTCTTGAGATGGTTTCACTAAATGAAAAGCGGCCGATAAGGTCATCAGTAATGTAGATATCAAAGTCAAAACTTGGTAAGAAATTATTATATTTGAAGTCAGTTGCGACCGCTTCAACATTATCACCATATATAGCTAGATCATCATTATTGCCAAACCATTTCCAGCCTTGGAATCGTCTTAAATATGCGGTAGACCTAAGGTCAGTTTCTTCATAACGTAAGCCGGCGGTGAAGTTAGTTTTCATGCCGCCTAATTCACCGTTAACGGTAATTTGGAAATATAAAGCGTTAGTATCTTCCCCTAACATATTATCTGAATTCCAGTTTCTATCAACATCAGCCGTAAGGCCTTTGCTTGCATGCTCGTTACCTGCCAGAACTGCTTCAAGAATATCTTCAGCATTACCTTTCATTGCTTCAGAAGCGGCTCCGCTTGGAGCACCATCAAATGTAGACGGATCGTAAGCGCTCAGCAGTTCACTTGGGATATCGCCAGGCGTCGATGCACCCCAACCACCAAGAGATAACTGCTTGGTTGAGTTTCTTGTTCTCATTTCCATTGAACGAGTTTCAACACCAAAATCGAATTTTCCGTCGTCAAACTCATAAGTAAAATCTATTTTAGCTTGATCGATATCAGTAGTTTGGTCGGCGTAACGAATATGACCAATTTGAGAGCTATGCATTTCAGCTGTTAAGCCATTAGGGCGGATAAGTGTCTGAGTAGGAATATCGCCGTCATAACGGTATGATTGGCCCGTTCCCGTATTGGCTGCAATTTGAATCGCTGTTTGCCCAGCACCTTTGTGACCACTTGGCATACTTTCGGCAGAAGAGTCATGATAATCAAAATTAACCGATAAGCTTTCTGTTGCTTGCCAAGCCAAATTTAAACCTATTGAGTCTAAAGTATTCTCTTGTGCCATATACTGTTGATCTTGCCCCAATGAAGCAGCTGTATTAGCAGGGGTATTAACAAAAATTGGCGTTTTAATGACCGTATTACTATCAAATTCAAGTTCGGTTATCGCTCCGCCTAATGACATCCATGATGTTGCCTCTGTACGACGTTGCTCGATATCATTATTAGCATAGGTATAATCTAGGGTACCAATTAGTGTATCACTCATCGCATATTGCAAGGTTAATTGCGCATTATCACGAATCCGTTCTGTTGATACTGTTGAATAACGAATATCGTCAGGTCTCGCATATAAATCGCCATTCGCCGGCGCATTAGTAATATTTGTTGTTGGGTTATCACCTAATTGGTACAAATCATCAGTCCCCCAAGTTCCTATGTTCCAGTTGTTAACTGTAACTTGTTCGGCACCTGAATGACGCTCTGAGTGGTTAAAAGAAAGTGCAACACCAAAAACAGAGTTGTCATCAGTAAAGCTAATTAAACCTGATAGTTCAGGAGTAATATCGTCACCCTCTTTATTTGTAGTGTCATTAATGGCTTTAGCGCCAAACGACGCTACGAGGCCTTCGTTATCAAGCGGCTTAAGAGTATTTATATTAATCGTTGCACCAATCCCACCGGTTGCTAAGTTGGCTTTACCTGTTTTATACACTTCAACAGATTTAATACTGTCTGATGCAAGGTTACCAAAATCAAAAGCTCGTTTCGCATTACTTGAAGCGCCAGGACCAGATGAACCGTTACCACCACCACCAAAAACATCTGCTGTTGGCATTTGACGACCATTTAAGGTCACCATGTTATTGCCACCGCCGAATCCTCGTACGGTAACGCTTTTACCTTCACCGTTTTCTCGGCTAATTGACACACCAGTTATGCGTTGTAAAGATTCAGCTAAGTTGGTATCAGGGAACTTACCAATATCTTCAGCCGATATGGCATCCACCACGCCGCTTGCATCTCTTTTTATACGAGTAGATTCTTTAATACTAGAACGCATGCCAGTTACTTCAATTACTTCGATTTTTTCTTTTTTAGCGCCAGAAGGTGTTTCAGCAGCATAAACTGGAGCAAGTGCAGTAACGCCCAAAATTATCGACAAGGTACTTGCTAATTTCGTTTTTTGAAATTTATTGTGTTTCATTTTACTATCCCTTGGTTTGTTCAACCTTTAATTTTTATAGTTATTGTAAGCGCTTACATATCTAAGTAAAAAAAATAATAAAGCAAGGTGCGCCAATATTTCTTGAAAGCGCTTACATGAAGTTAGATGAAATTTTAATCAAGATCAAACCTTTTTTTACTTTAACGTTACATTTTGAAGATAAAGATGCATGTTGATTCCTTTGTGATAAATGCAACCTACTGTTTTACCTCTGAATTATTGTGGTGATAAATATATATAAATAATCATAGAATGTAACTGTTTTAATCTTATCATTGATTTTAGGTTCTGTTTTACATGACAAAACGATTCAAATAAAAATATGATGAAAGCGCTTTCATTTGATGGGTTTATTTGTTATTCCTATAAAAGAGAATCCGAGATAATTTAAAATGTCAGAGTAAAATGGAATGGTTGGATTTATTACTTAGCCATATGCTGCGTAATAAAATCACGGCGATTACATGGGCATAATTGTATAGGAACTAGGTAACAGGTGATAAAACTAATGGACAGTGAAAGTCAAACGTTAAAGCTAAAAGAAAAAATAGGTTATGCCTGTGGTGATGTTGCTAGTAATTTTTATTGGCGTGTTTTTGATGTATTTCTTTTTATTTTTTACACTGATTTATTTGGACTATCAGCCGCGGCTGTTGGAACCATGATGCTGGTAACTCGGTTAATTGATGCTATTTCAGATCCCTTTATGGGCGCATTAGCAGACAGAACAAACACCAAGTTTGGTAAATTTAGACCGTACCTTCTGTGGGGCATTATTCCTCTTGTTGCAGCGGGTGTTTTAACGTTCACGGTGCCTGACTTTGACGATAGCGGTAAGCTTATTTGGGCGTACGCTACCTATATTTTTATGATGCTTGCTTATACCTTTATAAATGTACCTTACGGGGCATTACTTGGGGTGATCACGGGAGATTCTCAACAACGAACAACGCTTACTAGCTTTCGATTCATTGGAGCTTTTACTGGTGGTAGTTTAGTTGCTTATTTTACCCCCGAATTAGTTAGCTTTTTTGGTGGCGATAACGAGGTAAAAGGCTGGCAAATGACCATGGCTTTATATGGTGGCATTGCCGCTTTACTCTTTGTGATTAGTTTCCTATCGACCAAAGAAAGGTTGTCGCCGCCGAAAAATCAACAAACGCCAGTTAAACAAGACCTTAAAGATTTAACGCAAAACAAACCTTGGATCGTACTTTTTGTTTTAGCGCTAATTATTATGATGACGATAACCTTACGAGGTAGTTCAGGCACATTCTATTTTAAATACTATGTTGAAAGAGCTGACCTTATTGGCAGTTTTTCAATGGCTTATATGTTGTCGTTAGCCCTTGGCGCAGCATTAACGCCTTTATTAACTAAATACATTGATAAGCGCCAACTGCTTATAATTTTGATGGTTATCGTCAGCATATTATCACTTGCTTTCTATTTTGTGCCCAAAGATAATATTACTACTATGTATTGCTTACAAATCGCTATTGGCTTGGCGTTGGGACCAAAATCTCCTCTGGTTTATTCCATGTATGCAGATACGGTTGACTATTCTCTGTGGAAAACCGGCCGACGTGCAACCGCGATGATTTTTTCCGCCGCTGCATTTGCACAAAAGCTAGGTGGGGCGTTAGCAGGTGCCATGATGGGCTGGGTATTAGCTTCTTTAGGTTATGTTGCTAATCAAGTTCAAAATGGCGCCTCTGAACACGGTATCGTTTTACTGATGACACTTATTCCTGCCATTTTTGCTTTTATAGCGGTTGGGGTTATTTGGCTTTACCCACTGACAGATAATAAGCTTATGGAAATTCAGCATTCTTTAAAGAATAGTACCTCGACAGACCAGGAAAGTTTGGAGTGCGAAAATGTCTAAACTACCTTTATACACGATAGAATATCCAGGCAGTAGTGACTCAAGGGTTAACTTAAATTGCCCAACGTCAATACCAAAAGCCGCTGGGTTTTTATGGAACAAAAAAATGATGATTCAAATGAATTGTCAAGGTTATGCAGTATCACAATTTTTGCAACCCGAGCCGGCAAAATATTCATATGCACCCTGTATCGAAGCCAAAACTTTTATGCAGCCTGAACACCATTATTATCGTGATCATCCTGGTCGTTTCTTTTATGTCAAAGATGAAGATACCGGAGAAATATTCTCTGCTCCTTATGAACCGGTTCGAGCTACCCTTGATAGCTTTTCATTTTCGGTAGGGAATCATGATATTAAATGGAAAGTTGAAGCATTAAACCTATGTGTCGAACTTACTTTATCGCTTGGTGTTGATACGCCTGTTGAGCTTTGGTCTGTGGTTATTACCAACATGAGCAACAGTAAAATTAATCGGAATATTAGTTTTTATCCTTATTTTACTATTGGTTATATGTCGTGGCTGAATCAATCTGCAACCTATAATGTAGATCTAAATGGCATTGTTGCTAAAGCCATTACGCCTTATCAAAAAGTAGAAGATTATTACAAAAACCAAAATTTTAAAGACCACACCTTCTTGATATCAGATTGTTTGCCCAGTTCATGGTCAGCAAATCAAACCAAGTTTGAAGGAATAGGGGGCTTGCAAAACCCTGATGAAATTAATCGAGCAAAACTGAGCTGCCAATCGTCTTGTTATGAAGTGCCGGTTGCTGTTTTGCAATATCAAATCTCTTTAAGTAGTGACTCAACTAAACGTATTAACTTATGTTTTGGCGCGGCAAAAGATGAACATGAAATAGTCGACATCAAACAAAAGTATCTTGATCATGAGGCAGACTTTGCCAGAGAAACAGAAAAATACAAGCATTACTTAACGCAGGCCTCTGGTTGCTTAACGGTTAAATCTAATGATGAAAGTTTTGATGACTTTGTTAATCATTGGCTACCGAGACAAATGTTTTATCATGGTGACGTTAATCGACTAACAACTGATCCTCAAACGCGAAATTTTCTTCAAGACAATATGGGCATGAGTTATCTCAAACCTGATGTCGCACGACAATCATTTCTAATCGCCTTAAAGCAGCAATTGAGAAATGGGGCTATGCCCGATGGCATATTGATACACCCTGACGCTACGCTTAAATATATTAATGAAATACCCCATACCGATCACTGTGTTTGGTTACCTATTTGTTTAGTGGTTTATTTGAATGAAACTGATGACGGCTCTATTTTAAAAGAACGAATAGCTTTTGCTGATTCAGAAGAACTATTAACGGTGCATCAGCATATTGAGCTAGCACTTGACTGGTTACTTAAACAAACGGATGAAA
>Ga0209396_1007061_pt1 | contig 10127 bp, 9 predicted proteins | sample GOMGulsemesocosm_6_FD_184638 | JGI IMG/M metagenome (GOLD analysis project Ga0209396, IMG submission 184638) | Methane-oxidizing microbial communities from mesocosms in the Gulf of Mexico - GOM8C Gulf of Mexico (SPAdes) (version 2) | ecosystem: Environmental > Aquatic > Marine > Cold seeps... | reverse complement strand
ATCAATAAAGTTAGGCAGCGCATTAATGAACAAAAGTTAATGTTAAAACAAAGCGCAGTTGAAGACTTTTACAATCAAATTCAACGACAAGAATCGCTGTTAGAATTAAGTGTTAAAACGAATGATGGCTTATATCGTATTAAGCAAAAAGATATCATTTACATTGAGTCGGTCAGTAGTCATCTTGCCTTTCACTATGGCGATAAAGTTTTGTTGTCTAGGGATTCTTTTAAGCGCTTAGTCTTAGAATTAGATCCTAAATTTTTCTTTCGTATTCATAAATCTAATATAGTTAACTCGAACCATGTTATTAAGGCTGAAAAGGGACGTTTTGGTGATGGCATATTAAAAATGAGCAATCAACATCAAGTTAAAATGAGTCGGCGTTATAATCAAATTTTGCAGCAATTATGTAAAAATTAACCGACATGCTGCCGTTTAGTGTAAATTTATAGCCGCTTACTTCCTTTTAATTTATTAGCTGACAAGGCTATGGCACTCTGCTCTCAATATCAATTTGAGGAAGTAGTGTCATGTATTCATCCCCCCTAAAAAACATAAAATTCCGGTTTAAACAACAAGTGATTATGTCATTTGAGTCAATCAGTCTAACTATTGTAAACAGCTTAATTTTTTTGTTAATTTTTATAAGCCCACAACAAGCATTAGCAGCAATAGCAAAGGAAGAAGTTATTGCTAAGCTTGCATCCGCTTATGATGCAAAAGCCCTTATAAATATAAACGCTATAACAATAGTTGATTATCGTAAAAATGTGTTTTCTAAGCAAAGATCGCCAGATGCCATACCTGACTTATGGCGCTTTAATGAAGAGCTGACCATAGACTTTGCAAATAAAAAAAAGGCATTGGTATCCTGGCGTGTTAATAGCACCAATAAAGATTTAGAAAAGTATATAGTTGATGAAAAGTCAGGTCGAGTTTACGACATACTACATGGAAGATATAGCGACGATGATTGGTATAACTTTTCTAATACGGGTGGGGCAGTTGAGCGCAGCAGTGATACGCTAATCGCTAAAAAACTACTTTCAGCAAGTAGCAAATTTCGAGTCATTGACGAAGTACAATATCAAGGTCAATTACACTATCAAATCGCCTTTGTAGTCTCAGGTAAAAGTGAGTCACATATATATATCAACAAGCTATCAGGGGTGATTAATAAAGTCTCCCGCACCCACCCAACACTAGGCACACTAACCTATCTATTTTCAAATCATAGTAAGGTTGACAACATCACCTTTGCACGAGACATGAACTTTTCAGTAGGTGATAATCCGCGTACTATTTCGACTTATCGTAATATAGAGCTAAACCCAAGTTTAAGTAATAAATTTGAAGTACCATTGGGAGTTTCAAGTTGGGGAGTACCGCTTGATGTATCGAACATGCTTTATAATAAACTTGGCAGTGGTGTCTATCATGTAGGAAAAAACTTTTCCCGTACTTTGTTTGTTGATGCTGGCGAGTACTTTATTTCCGTTGGTGGTGATGGCGCTATAAAGGAAAACTTCACTCGCTTGCAAAATCATTTAAACACCAAAAAACCATTAAAATTTGCTGTGCTAACTCATCACCATAGAAGACAACTTAATATGCTCGAGCCTGCATTGAGCTTGAAAGCAAAGATAGTCACTGTTGCAAACAATATGCCTGCAATAAAAAGTAAATTGTCTCGAGAGCTAGATGAAAGTAACTTTGTATTCGTTAATCAATCTAAAGAGTTCATAGATGGCAACCTTAATATTTTTGACATTGCAACCGCACATGCAGATCACAATCTAGTTGTATATTTAGAGAAAGAAAGAGTCCTTTTCGCCGAAGATCACTATGAAACCCTTTATAAAAAAGGTAATCCACGGTCTTTCAAAAATATGCAGATCTTTGCCAATAAAATTGAAAAGCTAGGTGTTGATGTCCGTATGTTAATTGATGGCTCAAGCCCAAGAGTGTTATCTTTTGATGAATTTAAAAATACAATTGATTCTTATATATCCCCTATTTGTCCAACTGGCTATCGAGTTTGCCAAGGAGGGTAATGGAGAATTTAATTCCATTAATTTTTAATAAAGGTTAATAGCATGAAAGTGTTATTAACCTTTTTTGGCCATTGTGTTCAATTGATATATGTTTATGTCTATAGAGAGAATGTTATCTGGTAGTTATTGCTAATGTCTGGTGTAAGCTCATTAGTGCCGATGTACTTCTATCACTTGATGTTAACTTTGAGACTGAAGCGGTCGTGCACTACATTTTGGTTTAAAATAACTTTCTGTGCATTGATTAAGACATTTAGATTAAATTAATTATCAGGTATGTCTTAATCAACTTATTTCAACCTTTGTGCTTGATTTTTAATGATAAATTAAACGTTAATGATTTTAGCTAGCTCTTCGTTAGGAGGTAACTTTGCACCGATAACTTTCCCTGTAATACTATGATACGCTAAACCAGTCATCACTTTCTTAAATATTGATTTCATTACAGGTTTCATTATCAATTTCCCCATAACTAAACCAAATAACCCGCCCTTGACAACAAAATCAGCTGACATAAATATTTCACTGCTGTTTTCATCAATCGCAGTTACTTTCATTTCTGATTGCATGCTTTTAAGTGGCATTGAATGATCAGAAATATTCATTTTATAGCCTTGCCCGATATGGTATTCAGTAATTTCTTCTACAAGGCTAGAGCCGTCATTAAAAGTACAAGATCTTTTTGCGCCTAAACCGGTGTTAATATCATTGACGCTAGCTGATGATTTAATCGTCATAGCAAACTTTTCAATACTGTTATACTCCTCAAGAACCTGCCAAATTTTTTCTGCTGGTACGTTTACTTTTAATGTCTTTTCACAATGATGTGCCATGATATTTACCTTACGTTTAATTAATCTCTACAAATTAGCTAATTAATTTTAGCTGACGGAATATTTGTGTTTTTTGTTCTTTACTCCTGGTTAAATACTTACCTTTAAACCTCGAATAATTACTTCTATTGAACTAGTTAAGTCCTTTTCAAAGTCTGGTTTCAACGCCTGAAATTCATCAAGATGATAAAGTTTATTTAGTGCGTCACTTTTTGTATTTGCTGTCCAAGAATTTGTCGTGGCTGCATAACTCAAATTCAATAACTTAAAGGCCTTTTCTCCTTCAATGTCAGGGTAAATTCTCGTGATATCTACAGTAAGGCGATAAAGCAAATTCATCGACAAACGTTTAAACTCCAACAATTGTTCAAATGAGCTATTTCTTTCTAATGAAGTAAACAGAATGGGCATCAAATCTAGTAACTTGGGCTGTGACAACATCGTGTTTAACCAAACAACAGCAAAAGTTATTGGTGCAGCCTCTTGTTCAAGTGTTCGTAACTGCAGGCTAAAGTCATTTGTCCACTGTTCAAATAAGTCTGCAAATACATTTAAAAAGATCTCATCTTTCGAACTAAAGTAACGATACATGTTGGATTTGGTAAAACCCGCTTCAACAGCAATCGCGTTAAAACTTACTTTATCGTAACCATTGTTTTTAAAAAGGGTAAAAGCAGCTTTATAGATAGCCTCTTTACGTGCATTTTTATTTTCGTCTGTTCTTGCTCGTTGCCAATTCATATATACCAATTAAGTGTCCATCAGTCTCTTATGTGTAATATAAGAGACCGTCAGTCACTTGTCAATAAAAATATCAGTAGCGTGGTAATTATCAGAAGTATGTTTATAGAAAAATATAGATCTTTAAGGGAGGAAGTGAATGTTATGCTTGATATAAATTAATGTAGTTAATTTTGGCTAGAGGCTTAATAATAAGCTGTATTAATGATTCTTTGAGTAAGAAAAATTATCTTATTTTTTGCAAGAAAAAAAGGTAGTGGAATAAAATACCACCACCTTTTCAATATTTAAGAAGATAACTTGCCAAGAAATTTTTGTTGTATGACGGCTAAGTGAAATTTAAAACGAGTAATTTAACATGCCATAAATAGCACGTCCTTCCATCGGTAAATCTTCAGGAATACGACCATCCGTTCCTTCATAGTAGTTTTCATCAAATAGGTTTTTAGCGGACAACCTAACACTCAAATTATGATTTACATTATAAATTACAGTTAAGTTCACTAAGGTAAAGTCATCGAGTTCATCGCGAGAATCACCGACATTACGTTTTCTATCCATAACATGGTTTAATTGAGTACTCATTTTAAGACTTTCAGAAAGTTTTATTCGCAAATCAGTATAAAATTGCTTGGTTGGTATATCTGCTATTTTCGCACCTGTATTAGGATCTTCGATGTCTTGGTAAGAAAAACTACTATCCCAAGAGATATCATTTGTTATCTGCCAATCAAATTCAACTTCAATCCCTTTACCATCTTGATTGCGAATATTTTGATATGTTTTGGTTGTTGCTGGTGCTTGATCCGCAACCCGATCAATTAAATCTGTTGCTTTATAATCAAACAAATTTAATACCAACTTACTTTCGGGGTTAATACGGTAATCAACTACAAATTCGTAAGTCTCTACTTCTTCAGGGGAAAGGTCAGGATTTCCAAGTGTGCTAGGGTTATTAATTGCTGATAGTTCAGCAAAACTTGGTGCTCTAAATGCTGAACCATATAACAATTTAGTAGTGAGGTTATGTCTAGTTTGCCAAACTAAAGCCAATCTGGGGTTTATAGTATCGCCAAAATCAGAATAATCGTCATAACGCAATCCTGCGGTTAAGATTAAGTCATTAGCAATCTGCCAGTCATCTTGCAAAGTTAAATACTTAACGGTTCGTCTTTGATCTGGAACATAGATATTGTCAGTGCCCGTAACATCAATTAATTCACCGTTAACAATACTAGAAAAGTTATTACCGTCTAATATACCAGGGCCAAAATTTTTAAACTCTTTTGCCGAAAGTTCACTTTCTATCCAACCGATACCAAAACGAAAAAGATGATTTTCAACCCCTGAATATGCGCTTATAAAGTTTATCCGTGTTTCATCTAAAGAGGGGATAGGGTTACCGGTGGCACCCTCAATAAAAGATACTAAACCTCCACCTTCTACATCAGGTAAGTTAGGTGTAAATAAATTGCCATCATCACCTACCGGTAATACTGATTCTGCTGGGAATAAAACTAAAAGGCTACTTGCTTCAATAGTGTAATAAGAAATATTAGCGGTGACGTTCCAGTTATAGCCATACTCTTTCTCATATGAGAGTTTTGTTAAAAAACTATCGGCATTTTCTTCACCAATATGATCTAAAGTTTGAACCGCGCCAACACTACTTCCACCATTGTCTAACCCCCAGTACCAACTGCCTAATGACCAATTCCCCATTGAAGCATCAAAATAAAGATCAGTGATCTCAAGCTGACTAGATAGGTAGTTAGGTGCAAGTGAAGCTGATGTGCCAAATAAGCTATCAAAAGTTGTTTGTAAGTCAGAATTAACTACACGACTTTTATCACCGTCTGTTTTATATTTTGATAATGACAAGCTCATTGCAAAGTTCTCATCTACCCAATGAATATTTGCCCACAACTCTTTCGTAGAAAAGCTGCCTAAGTTAATCCCCGCATCTACTGAAGATTCATTAGCTGATCTCTTTGTAATAATATTAATTACACCACTATAAGCGTCGGCGCCATAAACTGCTGAGCCTGGCCCTCGGATAATTTCTATACGCGCAACATTATGCAATGAATACCTAAAATTATAAGTCAAGCCTGCGCTAGTAGGGTGTTTAAATTCAGTGCCATTCATTAAAACTAACAGTTGAGGATTAAAGCCCGTTTTTATTCCTCTAATAGAAAATAACGGCGTTGTTCGTCCTTGAGGAGAAGGTATTACATGTAAGCCAGGGACTTTCTCAAGCACTTCACTTAAATATATTGCCCCCATATCATTAATATCTTTTTCTGTGATCACCGATGCTACGGAAGGCAATAAATGAAATTGTTTTTTTATCCCTGTAGCAATTTCAATTATTTCTTCGCTACCATAAAAGTCATCGAAGTAATCATCGTCATCAATTTCGGCATGATTATCCAAGGAGGTGATATCTTTAGAAAAGGTAGAAGCGGTAAATACTATTGATATTACAAGAAAAAGTAGTTTGATTTTTATCATTGTTGTTATTCTACTCTCTAATTTGTAAAGAAATTTAGTATAATTTATTTTACAGATTTATGTCAGAAAATCATTAGGGACAACGTGGAGTTGTTATTTAAAAAATGGAAAACATGACAGTGTCATTCTGTTTTTTTATGTTGGCAGACGAGAATATGATGATTGCTATTATGTATCAACGGTGAGTCAGTGCTGTATTATTAATATGTAAATGTTAATATTTAAATTAGTATTCCCATACCTCACAATTTGCTAAATGTATTTATCTTACCTTGAACTTTTTGATTTGTTTTTGCGATTTATCGCCATTGGACAGCTTTCGTTACTTAGTTTTTATGTATTGGCAAAAAGTTGTAATTTAACCTCTGTTTTAGCGACTACAACCTCAGTTTGTTTAAGTGCATATCTCTTATTAACAGCACCTATAGCCGACCAACATTATGGCGTGTTAAGAGGTGTTTTACTTTTTTTCACAGAATTAGCACCTTATCTATTATGGTGCTTTGCGGTTTTATTACTTAGAGATAACTTTATCCTTAAAAAATGGTCTTTTGGGATTAAAACTGGCATTACTTTAGCTTTGTTATGGTTTTTATATTTTTTTGGTTACCAGCAAGGTCGAGGAGCATTTCATCAGATAAATCATCTACTACAGTTATTGCCTCTGTGTCATATTATTTTTATTGCAGTTAAAGATCTTAAAGATGACTTGGTTAATGCTAGACGTAACATTCGTTTGATACTAGTAATGTCTATTAGCCTCTACTTTATATTTATCTTGGTTTTGGAGTTAGGTGATTCTTCTGTCAGGGCTTCTTCAATTTTTAGCTCAATAAATGCTTTTTTAGTTTTAATGTCAACGTCTGTTTTTACTTACTTTGTTTTTAAAGGTAAATTTAAAGAAGAAACTTTAAAAATTGCAGAAGGAGGTGATCAAAAACAAGAGGATGCAATCCCGCTTGTGTATAAAGATCTTAATCAAAGACTTAGATGCTTGATGGAAGAGAAATTCTTTATGGAAACTCAATTAACGATCAAAGAGCTAGCAGAAAAGTTGACCACGCCAGAGCATCAATTACGTGAATTAATCAATAAGCATTTAGGCTTTAGAAATTTTTCAGACTTTTTAAATAGCTATCGTCTTCCTATGGCATGTTCACAACTTAAAGATATTGCGAATTTACGCAAACCTATTTTAACTATTGCATTAGAGTTGGGTTATGGGTCTATTGCTACTTTCAACCGAGCATTTAAAGCGAAAATGGCACAAACACCTAAAGAATATCGCAGTAAATTTCAAAAATGATCAGACTTATTTGAAATTGATAAGCTTTAGTCTTTTGATCTGTTTAACATTTAAATTCCAAATTGAGGAATTACATAAATGTTAAAGTTATCTAAAGTTAAAATATTAAGTATTAGTTTAGTCGTTATTTTAAGTGTGCTTATTTGGCCAGTTTATGAAGGATTTGCTTATAAAGGCAAAATTGGCTTCCTGCCTTTTTATCAGTTTATCGATATTCCTAAAGCCAGTCCAACAGAGCAAACTACCCATAAAGCAAAGTATAAAGAAACGGGGAGTATGGCGCTTGAATTATTAGCACTTCATAAAACTACAATTAATACGCCAGCAATTTCAGCGGCTGTAGCTGTTGATGGTGAATTAGTCTGGGCCGGCACATCTGGTTGGGCAGATATTGAAGCGAAAATCCCTGCCACAACCGATACGCAATTTAGAATAGGTAGTACGTCAAAAGCACTAACAGGAACAGCCCTTGCAAGAATGGTTGATGATAGTCTTATTGATATTGATAAACCTATTGCTCAATACATGAATACATTGCCAGATGATTGGCAGCAGATCACGGCGAGACAACTTGCCTCTCATACCTCTGGCATGCCTCACTATAAGGAAAATACCGATTACCTTGGTTTGTATAAAACCATTGCTTTATCTACCCGCTATGAACAAGTAGAAGAGGCATTAACCGTTTTCGATGGTAGCGAGCTACTGTTCGAGCCAGGAACAAAATATAGCTACTCTTCATTGGGTACTGTATTGCTGAGTGCGGTAATGGAAAATGCGATTAAAAAACCTTACCTTGAAATAATGCAAGAGCAAGTATTTTCTCCTTTAGCGATGAACTCAACGATGGCGGAGTTTCAAGGAGAAAACTCTAAAAAGCTAGCGTCTTTCTATTGGAATAATAAAGGAGCGAATAATCAAGTAAGAAAATGGCGTAAGGTAGACCTTAGCCATCGATTAGCTGGCGGTGGTTTTATTTCAACCTCTTCTGATCTAGTTAAGATGGGTAGTGCATTCATACAAAATGAGTTTATTTCGAAAAAAACTAGGTCATTATTTTGGACTCCTCAAGTTTTACCTGACGGTAATGAAACTCCAGATGGTTATGCATTAGGTTGGCGCTTTATGACCATGAAAATTAGTGATGAAATTGGAGAAGTATCTTTTGCCAATCATGGTGGCGTATCAAGAGGAGCACAAAGTTGGCTAATGGTTATTCCTGAATATAATATGTCAATTGCGGTTAATATTAATTCAAATACGGATTATTTCTGGAGCTTTGGTAAGGTATCTCTGCAACTTGCCAAGATGTTCATTTTGGCAAGAAATAAAGCGGTGTTAAACTGATTTTATAAAAGCATTGAATAAAGAAAGGTACTGACATGGAAGTGTTAATACCTTTTTTATTCTTGTTTTTATAATAGGTTACCTTTGGGAGGATATACTTTCATCTGCAACTTTTGATATTTTGATTTAGTAAATTGTGATTAATTTCCTATAATTATAATTGCACTCAATTAACAAAATAAGAAAATTAAATTGATAAAGCGATTCAAAACCAATTTGCTCAAAATATTGTTATTTACAACTTTTATACAAGGTGCAAATTTTGCTTTAGCTGATGATGGTAAATTTGTGATCAGTTATGTTGAGCATGAAACAATCATTAACTACTATGTTCCTCTACTAGATAAAGCCTATCGCTCTATTGGTATTCAGCCAGACTTTGTTTTAATAAATGATAAAAGGGCTTTGAAGCTACTCAATAGCGGGCTAATAGATGCAGATACAGCTAAATCGTTAGAAATGTTAGGAGACTATTCTGACATTATAAAAGTACCAACACCAATAAGTAAAATCGAAGTCTTACTGCTTTGCCAAGAGCCTCTTCCATGTGATTTATCAGTACTTTATGACCATAGCAAAAAACTTGGTGTGATAGGTGCTGATGAGTTTTATGCTGAGTTGTTAGCGAATACTAATATCAAAATATTTGAGTTTAATAGTTTTGATGTACTTTATAAAATATTTGATCAAAAGAAAGTTGATTACGTAATTGCAGTATTTGATGATCAAAGTAAAGCAACAAAATTGAAATACCCGAATAGCTTTCTTATTGAAGAAAAGCTTGGATATCATTTGCTTCATAAAAAACATGCTGCTCTTATTCCCCAACTAGAAAGAGCAATCAAAGATATAATTGCTCAAGATGTTTTTATTAAATAATCATATAAAAATAAACACACATTTTTACGGTTAATAGGGGAAATTTTTTCTAAAATGAAAACTTGTCTTTAATCATAACTCACCTCTTATTCAAATGGCCAAATTGATAGCGTTGAACCACCATGAACGACGGGATGGTACGGTCTATCCATGCAATTTGGTTGGAGAATCTACCCCTGTCAAAGGACGTATTACAGCTATTGCCGATGTATTTGATGCTCTAATTACTGTTTTCATGCAAAAAATACCAGATATAGTTGAAGTGAAAGATATGTTAGCAGATTAGATTTTTTCAAATTTACTTTCAATAATCTCTGTTATTGAATACTTGATTTATATATTGGTTTATCTATAAATAGTCAACTTACAGTTTCTAACATTAGCGATACATTTCACTCACAAAAAGCATAAAGAATCGAACGTAACAACGCTCTATCATGCTCCCATAAA
>Ga0209396_1007052_pt1 | contig 10133 bp, 10 predicted proteins | sample GOMGulsemesocosm_6_FD_184638 | JGI IMG/M metagenome (GOLD analysis project Ga0209396, IMG submission 184638) | Methane-oxidizing microbial communities from mesocosms in the Gulf of Mexico - GOM8C Gulf of Mexico (SPAdes) (version 2) | ecosystem: Environmental > Aquatic > Marine > Cold seeps... | reverse complement strand
TCCATACGGTATCGATTTAAACTATTTTACACTCATTCCAAAACTCATGATAAGCCTTCATTTTCGAATATGATTCATTCCATTGCGAAATATATTAAGTGGGCTATGATCGTCATTTAGTTGAATCAAAGTGTGAACTTAACGCAATAAACGAGGGTAAATTTGTGGACCGTATTACCGCAATGGGCATGTATGTACGAGTGGTGGAAACCGGTAGTTTCTCTGCTGTGGCCCGTGAGCTCAATACCACCCAGCCCACCATCAGTAAAAATATTGCAGAGCTGGAATCCTGGTTAGGTGCCAAGTTGCTTAATCGCAGCACACGTAAGTTGCACTTAACGGAGGTGGGGGCCGATTATTACGAACGGTGCATAACCATCCTGCAGGACATTGAAGAAGCGGAGCAAAATGTTGGTCAATTGCAAACTCAACCCAAGGGCACCTTGCGTATCAACACTGTCGTCGCATTTGGTCGTTTGCATGTAATCCCGTTATTAGATGATTTTTTTAAACGCTACCCGGATATAAAAATAGAATTATCATTGAATGACAGAGTAGTGGATATTGTTTCCGAAGGGCTGGATTTGGCTATTCGTATGGGGGCGTTATCCGATTCATCGTTAATTGCAAAAAAGATCAGTGCCAGCCCGTTTGTCACAGTAGCAGCAAAAAAATACCTAGAAGAAAATGGCCGGCCGCAGCATCCAACCGATTTAAAACATCACCAAAGTGTTATTTATACCGGCCGGGAAAATTACCACCAACAGGAATTTTTTGATCAAGGTAAATCTATAATCGTCAATATAGATGGGCGCCTACTTAGCAACAACACCGAAGCCACTAGAGAAGCGGTGCTTAGTGGCTACGGTATTGCCACCGTGCCCAAGTGGCTGGTGGGGGACGCCCTGCGTGATGGTAAACTCGAAACGTTATTAACCGAGTTTCAGCGCCCAGCCCTGGATATCCATGCGGTCTATCCATCGGGGCGGCATTTGGCGAATAAGTCTCGACTCTTTATTGATTTTTTGGCCGAACGATTATGTTGTGACAGCGCCTGGGTTAGTTAAAAACTCAAGCCACTAAATAGTCACACTAACACTGCCATGAAACGCGATATCCGGGCTGTTATATAAGTGAAACAGATTTTCGGTCACCGCAAATTCTGTTTTCACTTTTTGCCACTGCCATTGATAACCCAATGACATTTCATGGTTCACTTTTCGTAGTTCACCACCACCGGCCGCCGCCCCTTCATTTAATAGGTACTGTAATACCCAAGCCCCCTGATTACTTTGATGCCACTGCAAAGCACTGGAAGCATGGTACAAATTATCCTTTAGCGGCAAACCCATCATATTGGTCTGTTCAAACCAGGTTTGGGCAAATGAACCATGTAAACTGAAGTTTGCAAAACGTTTGGACGCATCCAGTTGCACACTGGCATCGAGATTTCCCCGTTGCTGCCAACTTGAGTTAGCGGTTTCAATTTGGGTTTGCCCGGTAATGGCCAGTCGTAAGTTTTTCTTGGCATAAAACTGCTTGGATATGCCTGCACTCACCGGGCGGGAAAATACCGCATCGTCAAAATTTGTCACACGGATACCGTATTTGGGAATCTCGATTAGGGTGCGGTGTTTGTCCACATCCAACCTGCCATCCTGCCCTAAGCCCATTACCCGATGAAAATTAATGGTGGGTTGATCCAGGTGGGCATTTACCACCCGCCGTTCACTTAACGACATCCTCACCGTCCAACCTTCACCCAGGCCGTGATTCACTTCCATGCGACTATCCAGCATATTAAAGTCCATCACAAATTCGTCGCCATTGGCCCAGATAGAACTGATATCTGTGCTCGCAGAGATTTGCGTCTGGTTTTGCTCCAAGCCATTGGCCCCTAGTGGCGTGGGTGTATAACGGATGCCATGGATAGGAGACTGCGAACGTATATGCAAGGGCGCCGCATTCTGGCTTGATGTTGCCGCATAGGCCAATGTCAGGCTGCTTTGCAGCAGGGAAAGGGTTAACGCCAGGTAGCTCGTTGTAGTTTTCACGTCAATTTGATCTGCTTAATCTTTAATTGGCGCTAGAATACTCATTCCAATTGCCATTAATAAGACGCAGATTTGGCATAGCCATCATTCTTATATGGAATATATTAAGCATAAATGATCATTAATCACTTTATGGAGCATGGTATTACAGATTAAATTGAGACAGTGGCATGCTACTGCGTTGGTGAACTACTCAGTTTCGAGGTATTCATTTTTAATTAAGCCGAAGCACTTAAGATCGTGAAATTGATTCTTCCAGTAGCCACTTTGCCGTCTTAATCCTTCTTCTTTAAAACCCACATTGAGCAGCAAAGCCTCTGAGGCATCATTACCGGGGATAGTATCCGCCTGAATGCGATGAAGCGCCCCACAAGGCAATGACCCGGAAAATGCAGCCTGGACTATGGCGTGCACCGCTTCACTGGCATAACCCTCTCCCCAATACTCAGGAAGAAGGTCATAACCCAGCACAGCATTCCTCATTTTTTCATTCCACGAATTAAAGCCACAGGTGCCTATCAGTTGATTACTTTCTCGCAACCGTATTCCCCAGCGAATGCCTGCATTCTCTTCAAAGCGTTTATTAAAGAACTCGATCAAGTGACGGGCTTGGCCCGAGTTCTCAAACGCCTCTAAATCGTAATACTTGATAACGGCTTCATTGGAAAAAAGATCAAAAATGCTATTAGTATCTTTACCTGAAAGCTTGGCCAAATTTAGACGGGGGGATTCTAACGCTGGGATTGAGCTTCTAACTTATTTAGCGGGTGGAGGTCTTATAAATGTAGCGCCGCTATAGAGCAGGCACAAAAAAAGCCCGTTTATTTCTAAACGGGCTTTTCGATATTAGTGGTGCCGACACCAAGAGTCGAACTCGGGACCTACTGATTACAAGTCGTTTTCCTACACAATTCACAACAAGCCACACCCCCCCATAGATGTCGATAAATGCTGGGCTGTAGAGCATTACCTCAATTCATGTTTGTTCACAATTATTCTATAAGTTACACTCTAACTGTGACCTTAACTGTGACCTAAAAATGGCATTTACAGATAAAGAGCTAATTGGGCTTAAACCCAAAGCCAGTAAATATTACGTTTCCGACAACCAGAAAGAACGGGGTAACGGTGCGCTATGGCTTCAGATAAAGCCAACAGGTAGAAAAATCTTTTATTTCTCTTATCAGCTATCGGGTAAGCGGGTAATGATGGCATTAGGGCCATACAGCAAGCAGAACGCTGGAAAGGGTTTCACACTTCAACAAGCCAGAATCAAGAAAGACACTCTAGCCCAATTCTTAATACAGGGCTTAGACCCTAAAACCGAATTAGCCCGCCTTGAATTTGAGGCCGAGCAAGCTAAACGTAAGCAAAACCAACAAGGCACCGTAAAGCAGCTCTTTGAAGGTTATGCGGCCAACATGAAGGTGACTGGCAAAAAATCTTATGCTGAGGTTGCCAGGGTGCTTACAAATGATGCCATACCGCTGCTAGGTAAAGACACGCCAGCCAATCAAGTTACAAGCCACGATATAAAACTGGTCCTTCACAACATGATTAAGCGAGGCGCACTTATTGGGTCGAACCGCCTACGTTCCTACCTAAGTGCCTCATTCACTTATGGCCTAGAACACGATAACGACCCAGCCACCATGGACGCATTAATTACCTATCAGCTAGACAACAACCCAGTAAGGGATGTACCCAAAGCCGTTAAGAATGAAAAACCATGTGACCGTGAATTATCACAAGATGAAATCCACCGGCTATGGCACACCTTCAACCCTAATGGGCCTTATTCACTGGTAGAGCAGGTTTTCAGGTTAATACTTGCCACAGGGGGCCAAAGGGTAAGCGAGGTATCACAAGCCACATGGGGTGAGTTCAATATGTCGCAGTGTTTATGGGAAATACCCGCCAGCCGCACCAAGAATGGTAAAGCCCACTTAATCCCATTGAATGAAATAACTATGAATGTATTGGACGAAATTCAAGCCCACCAAGACAGCAGCCCTTATTTATTCCCCCATAGGTTAGATTCTAATAAACCCATCCCCCTAGCAACCATTAGCAGGGCCGCTAATCGCTTCACAAGCAACAAAGCCAATAACTTTAACCCCTTTACACCAAGGGACCTAAGACGCACCTGTAAAACAAGAATGGGAGAGCTTGGGTTATCAAAAGAAATACGAGACCGGATTAACAACCACGCCCTTAATGACGTATCTAGCAAGCACTATGACCGCTATGACTACCTGAAAGAGAAACAGAACGCCTTAGATGCTTGGGGGCAACATCTAGGGCAAATCATTCAAGGCGGTAATTTAAGTAATGTTGTGGCAATTAATTCACTATAAAAAGAATAAATTATGATTACATTTAATAAAAATTTCATTGATATGAGGTTATTTGACGATAATCCTGAACTTTCTGAAGCACTCCCAAGAAAAAAAGGTCCACGCTCCTTATTGGGTTTTCTAGATCGAGATTTACCACTGAAAATCCCACTCACAGACGACATTAAGCTTGCTAGCTGGGTGCCTAGTGAAGATATAGATACAATAAAGTCGAGTAAGGAAATACCTAAGATAACGGCATTATTTTATGGCCGCGAGGATAGCTACCCCCACTATAAATGCATAAATAAGATAGTAGCCCATGCAGCAAAGGCCTTCGATGATGGCCTATATGACATCAACACACTGACAAGAACTGGTCCAAACGTAGAACATGCAATCCGTGTTGGACTGTTCACCAGTAGCGAAATATTTTCCTTTTATCCAACATCAGTACTGGAGATATTCTCAACTTTGCATTGGAGAGACGTTTACAAGTCCAATGCTTCAACAGTAAAGTCCAATTCAGCAAAAATACTTAGAACCATTAAGCAATTGGAGAAACATACCGACACATTATTTGAACTTCTAGGTGAGAAGGGCCTTGAGTTCGCTGCTCTAGATTTGCTTCCATTATTCAATGTATTAAATGAAACTGTCGAAGCTCAATCTCATAAGCAACGAGTGGCCATGAGGCCTTTTAGTTTTTATGCAAATGGATACAAGTATCACTTAACAGCCCATGAAATTATGAGTGACTTTTATTTAAGGGCAAAAGAATTAGCTTTTGACGAGCAGAAAGCGCTAAAAATAAATGGTAAGGCACCATCACGAAGGGTGTACATCATTAGAAGAGTCACATTCGAACTGCTAAGCGCATTTAGTTGTGGGGGCGTTGAGTTCGCCTTACATTGCATTAAAGGTGCAAACTTTCATTCTTTAGTTAGTCACATCGCTGGTCTTCTTTTATATGAAACCCCTTTAGAGCTTGCAAACGCGCGAGCAGAAATAGATACGGCAATAAGCATTTGGCGTAAGGACTCCTTTACTGACTACCCTGTAGACCTATAGATTAAAGTGGGGGCTGAAATCAAAATCTCGATTCACCCCCACTATAGTCAAAAACCATACATTGATTAAATGATTACACCTACTCAAACAAGGCAAGGTGTAATCAAAAATGACTCAATCACTTATCGACTACAAAGCTGTTAGCAAGCTTACTGGGCTATCCCGTTCAACCGTCTATCGCATAGAAATGGCGGGTAATTTCCCCAAAAGAATCACCCTATCTAATCGCTGTGTGCGCTGGCCCCTGCTTGAAGTAAATGCATGGGTCAATACTCAAGTAGAAGGGAGGGTTTAAGCAATGGCTTTCGGTACAGAGATTCAAGACATTAAAGTGCTTAGATATATGAACGAATTTGGCTCTATTAACCGTTACGAAGCGGATTACGTTGGAGTATGCCACCTAGCCCCACGCATCATAGAACTCAAGGAACGTGGCTTAAAAGTGGGCTACATAGATGAGAATAACATTGAGGATTTTCACAAGATAAAACATAACGGTATCAGGCGGTATTTTATTGAGTGGACCAAGATGGAACCTAAGGCGGTTCAGCTTTTCACTCGCCTTATTGATTCAAAGCATGATATCGACAAAGCAAGTTAGTAGTGACTGCAATGAATATAAACCAACTACCTGCTAGGCCACTGGCAGGTAATTTGGAGTCTTGCCTGGCACAACTACTCAAGCGGGGTGACAAGGTAGCAATACAAGCCGGGAGGCTTGTTATTACCCCTAAGAGTGGCCAGCCTATTCCTGCTAGTTGGCTCAGTCAAAATGAAAAAGCTTTGGTGTGTGACCTAGCTAAGCTGACTAATCGCCTTGCCTTCAAATATGAGGGGTTCGATAAAGGCAAATACGGAAAACACAAAGCCGGTGGAATTAGCTTGCAGCTATCTAATCTTGAAGATAATAGCGATAACTACACGATCTTTAACGTCCGAGTGAACCGCCAACGAACTAGCAAACAAGGAAAGAAAGGCGCACTACTGCCTGCCAAGCAATTCACAGTGACCAAAAACATGGCCTTTTATGAGTTCTGGAAGGCTACTGGGCTAGCCCTTCCTGATAGGCTTTCAAAGTTTTGGGCATATATGGGAAACCTCAAAGTTCTGTACTTTACTGGCAACTATGACCCCAAAGATATTAAGCGCCAGAAGATACTTAAACAGACCCTTAAACCACTAACTGTCACCTACGAAGAGCTGACAAGTTTGGCCTTGTTCATGCCCAACTCATGCTCAACCCGTGAACAAGCCACGCACAACACATGCACAAGTGGCGTGAACAAGGAAACCCCAGCAAGCCAGCAACTACTAGGCTTACAGCCAAGCCCAGCTACGAGCGAAAACAAGTACGGTAACAAGGTAATTAGGAAGGGGGTAATTAGGAACCCCAATGCCATGGCATACCCCTGTGTTAACCATCAATACCAGACTACAGAAGAATGGCTTAAAGAATATGAAATGGCGGCGGGTGATTTACCTTATTAGAAATGGCATCAACTATTTGCTTCGCCCCATGGCAGTACCTGGTTAAGCCAAGGGGGTGTTCCAAAGTCTAATTAAAGTATTAAAAAGCACCGTTGGGGTTAGTCAAATTATTACCTGCACAGAAAAACAGTGTTGTGATAATTGGCTGGCTTACCGTCACCACTAATAAGCAGCCGCATTAGAATTACTTAGAAATGGGCGCGCCCAAACCTTAACATTACTTAACATAGCCAGCGCATGAAGCTTTACTGGTTTACACTAGCATTGAGTTAATGAGCCCCTCTGGGCAGACAGAGGCATCGCAGTCATACTAGCGCAGGGCTCTTTAGTTTTTACAGCCCCTAAAGCAACAGCCTTATGAGTAAGTACCTGCCAATATAGGGCACCTTAGCCATGTTTCTGGCTACGCCACTCATCAATACCCTAAATTTTCTAGCCCCTAAAAAGTCGCTGGCCACACATGCACCACAGGTTAAATCTATTCCCATGATGATTCACCGCACAATCCTGCGTTGGCTGGCTCTAGGCTTTGCGAGTGACTATTGCGAATATTTAGCTGGCAGGTGCCACCGGTGCTTGGGAGCGATTATTGCGAAGATGTTAGAAAAGGTAGGGCGAATCTCTACAGCCCTACCAGCAACTGAATAATTCCCATAATAAACTGTCACAGTTTCGAGAATTGAGATTAGATACTCTTAAGGGAAAGGCTGTAATTATCGTAGTACAACTCTAGACCGTAACTCAAACGGTTCCCGTCGACATCGAGTGTGTATGTTGTATCACGAGTAAAAAGTATGGAGTCAGATTGATCCCTTGATGTTGTATGAATGATTAGCGCGATAATGCCATTCCCGGCATCCTCTATCCTCCAGTTACTTTGATCAGTTGTATTGTCATCGCAAACACAAGGTGAAAGAGTGCCGAAGTCACCAATTTTACCTGACTCGGGAAGGCTGTCGGGTGAAACTGCAGTACAAGTGACACCGCCACCTGAAACAGATGCTATGCGATTGCCGTCAGTGTCGCTATAGCTCGTTGAAATAGAATTTGTAGATACGCCGCCGCCTGTAATACTAAAAATTGACTCAGTAACAGTGACTAATACGCCGCCAAGCATTTCTTGGCCCCGCACGGCTCTAGATATTGAACCAACATAAGATACCCCGTTCGAATCACTCCCCGTTAATTGTATTGGGTAATTAGCTGTAATTGACAAGCTAAATGATTGATCGGGGTCTGTAGGGGATACAGCTGCGCCACCACCATCTCCACCACACCCAGTCAAGATTAACAGGCTAAGTAATATTACAGCTCTATTTAACATACTTCCCCCCTAGATTGAGGTGCGCTACATGCTAAAAAGTACAATGGTCCGGCTTATTAAAACAACCTAATGAACCTTAGTAATTATAGTAGGCCTGGCCTTTTTGACATATTTAAAAGGCGCACACTTAGGGACTCGAAAAATTCAAACCTGCCCTTCTGGAATCTAAATCCAAGAGGGTCAAATCCTAAGTAATCTTAAGGTGGGGAGCACAGCATTTACAGTATTTTTACGAGTGACTATTACGATCTACAGCCGAGATTCACGATTAAGCAATGGCGTAACTGTGACCTTAACTGTGACCTTTTTTCAAAAGCCAGAAACTAAAAAGCCCCCGCTAACTGCGGAGGCTTAAGTATTAGTGGTGCCGACACCAAGAGTCGAACTCGGGACCTACTGATTACAAGTCAGTTGCTCTACCAACTGAGCTATGTCGGCACTAATGGGGCGCATCTTATGGAAACATAGCCTTGGGGTCAAGCCCAAATATTACTTTTTTGTAAATCTTATCAAGGGCTTAGCATTTTCCTCCCAAGAACCTAGGTTCTAGCTACCTTGTACCTCACGCTGCATCTCATCCAGGCTTAGATGACGTACATCCTTGCCCTTCACCAGGTAAATCACCCCTTCGGCAATGTTACGGGCGTGATCGCCAATGCGCTCTAAGGCACGCAACGACCATATGACATTCATCACTCGCTTGATGGAGCGTGGGTCTTCCATCATGTAGGTCACCATCTCACGCATGGCGCTCTCGTATTCCATGTCCACGTCTTTATCTTCCCGGGCCACGGCCAAGGCAGCATCCGCATCCAAACGCGCAAAGGCGGTGAGGGCCTTCTGGGTCATGGCCTGCACACGTCCACCTATATGGCGAATTTCCACATAGCCTCTGGGAGACTCCCCTTCTTCACACAGTTTAATGGCCTGGCGAGCAATCTTGGCACTCTCATCGCCTATTCGCTCCAGGTCACTGATCACTTTACTGGCGGTAATCACTAAACGTAAATCCGAAGCCGCAGGCTGACGGCGAGCAATAATGCGGGTGCACTCTTCGTCTATGTCCATTTCCATCTGGTTAATTTTTTTATCGGTGGCGCGCACATTCACCGCCAGCTCGCTGTCGGCGTTCACCAGAGCATTGATGGCATCACCCACCTGACGCTCAACCAAGCCGCCCATTTCCAACAGGTGGTTTTTAAGCTGCTCTAATTCTGAATTGAACTGCTGACTAATGTGGTGACTGTGTGCGTCTTTGGTTAAATCCATGATGATCTCGTTATAAATTTTTATACAATAATCAAAACTGCGGCTAGTTGTGAATACGGTAGGAGGCTGCTGGCAGGCGATTAACATTGTCAGCCTAAGTGGTGCCAGCAGAATTGCGTCGCCTGCTAGCAGCCTCCTACATTAAATCGTCTAGCCATAACGGCCAGTAATGTAATCTTCAGTTTGTTTTTTGGTTGGATTGGTAAATACCTGGTCGGTGTCACCAAATTCTATCATGTCACCCATGTACATAAAGGCCGTGTAGTCGCTCACACGGGCCGCCTGCTGCATGTTGTGAGTCACGATGGCGATGGTGAAATCGTTTTTTAGTTCGTGAATCAGCTCTTCAATTTTTAAGGTGGAGATGGGGTCCAGGGCCGAGGCCGGTTCATCCAGCAATAATACTTCCGGCTTCACGGCGATGGTACGGGCAATCACCAATCGCTGCTGCTGGCCACCGGACATTCCCAAGGCGCTTTCGTGCAAACGATCTTTTACTTCATTCCACAGCGCTGCGCTTCTTAAGGCCCACTCTACGGTTTCGTCTATTTGACGTTTTTTCTTAATGCCTTGAATGCGCAAGCCGTAGGC
>Ga0209396_1007051_pt1 | contig 10133 bp, 7 predicted proteins | sample GOMGulsemesocosm_6_FD_184638 | JGI IMG/M metagenome (GOLD analysis project Ga0209396, IMG submission 184638) | Methane-oxidizing microbial communities from mesocosms in the Gulf of Mexico - GOM8C Gulf of Mexico (SPAdes) (version 2) | ecosystem: Environmental > Aquatic > Marine > Cold seeps... | reverse complement strand
CACTAACCACGTTGGTGGCCAAAAGTCCCTGTTTGAGTGATGACTTCTTAACGTTGATCGTTTCATATGTAAAACGCTGTTTTGCAAAAGAAGAGTTTTGCTTTAACGACAAATTTGATGACATTTTCTTAAACATGATCACTGATGAAAATTTTAATGAAGATGAATTAGACAAGATGATTTCTGAATTTGAGAATCCTGCAAAAATACTCGATACAAATTGGCATGCTATAAAACCCATGTATGAGAAGAAATATCGAGAAATATTAGGGGATGATGAAAACAAGTTTGTTTCCATAAATGATATTAGGCTAAGTGCAGAAAACGTAAAACGAGCTATCAAATATTTACGGGAGATCTATCGCTACCGAGTAAGTAAAACAAAGCTTATTTCTTTAAATCAAACTAAAAAAGTCAGTTTAAATAAAAGTTCTAAGCGGTAAAATCATTCCTGAATTATCGTGCATAAAAAAGCCTAATTTACATAATATGTAAGTTAGGCTTGTTTAATCTGTCAATTAAATAGAATAGTGAACAGTGTCACCATAACTACTTTAAATTAGCAGCTTCTTTGAACGCCGCTAGTAAGTTGTCTTCATCTACAGGCTTAGTTAGAAATCCTTTTACAGCCTTATACTGCTTAGCTTTTTCCATGTCTTCTTGAGAGTGTGAAGACGTTAACATTAGAACCACTACTGTGTGATAACGTTCATCTTCATGAAATTGACTGTATGACTCAAGGAATTCAAAACCAGTCATACCTGGCATATTGATATCAAGTAAAATCAGTGTAGGTGGATAATCTTCGTTATATGCTAACTTATTCTTTTCGTAGTCTTTAATAAAATCTAGCGCTTCTTTACCATCATTAGAAAAGTAAACATTATCCGTAAGACCAGAATCTTCAATAGCAAATTTTGCTAGTAGTCGATCACTTTCATTATCGTCGACGACTAAAATAGAGTTACATGCTTTTGTCATATCCAAGACCCTTTCAAGTTAACATTATCATTACTTTCATGCAAAATCGGCATTATAGGTAATAAAATTGTGAAAACTGTACCAGATTTATCGGATGAGAAACAGATAGAACCATTCATATTTTCAATTTGTTTTTTTACAAGATACAAACCTAAGCCTGTTCCAAAAGATATGTTACTACTTTCTCTAAAAAACATAGTAAAAACTCGATCATGAACCTCTTTACCGATGCCAATACCATTATCACTAACTGTTATTTTTAGCACCTTGGAGTCATGCATTGACGTTTCAAGTTTTACAAATGCATCATCGATATCACTCTTGGCGTATTTAACCGCATTACTCACCAAGTTAGTTAATATCTGATAAAGGGATTGACGATGACACGAGATATCAACTTTATGATTAAAATTAGCTATAAATTCTACATTGTGAGTATTATCTAATGTACTGATGTCGTTTGAAATATTTTCAGCAACTAGGGGAAAATCAACCTCTTCAACCAAATCATCAATTTTTTCAGCCTTAATAATCCCCATGATATCATCGACTAATTTATCGAGTTTCATCGCGTTACTAATCACATGACTATTGAGTTCTTTAATACCATCAAAACGCTCTTTATCAATATATTTATCAATACGTTTGGAAAAGCCCTGAATACTTTTAAGGGGCGCTTTAAGATCATGAGACATACTGTATGAGAATATTTCAAGCTCATTTTTTTTCTTCTCCAGCTCAATGTTTCGATTTTCTAAATTGAGCTCCCAGTTTTTAATACGCTTTGTTAGGTAGAAAAAGAATATTGTAAACAGAGATAAAATGATAATAATTACAATGGCTTTTGCCTTTATGTATTGCTCTGCGCTGGTTGTCGAGCGTGTTACCTCTTCATTGATTGCTGTAGAAAAATTCTCAATACCCTTGGCGTAGACTTCTTTTTGCTTTTGATATTCCTCACCAAATAAAAGACTTTGAGCAGCCCGTAGTTTATTTTGTGCTACCAACTCAAATGCTTGCTCTTCGAGCGCTATTAGCCGTGTATTGGCAACATTGACTTCAGAAAGAAAAGAAGAAAGATTTTCATTTTGGGTGCGCTTGAGTGCTTCAGCAATACTGGCGTCTAAAATTATAACCATGCGATCATAACGGTTCTTCCATATATTATCGCCTGTGAACGCAGCCATTCTTGCGGACATCGTTAATATTTCATCTATATAATGAATTTGAGACTGCAGTTGATTTAAGCGAATTGCATTGTTGGAATTATCCGACAAATAGCTGATTAGAAGTGCATAATCGTCTTTATTTTTCTTATATTGTTCATCTAGTAATGCTATATCCGAATTAAGTTTTCCACTGGATAAAATGGATAATTCAGTAGTTTCAATTTTTTTATTAGCCTGAACTGCCGCCTCAAATAGCAAACTATTTGAGTGTCTGTGAGCTTGTTGTTCAACCTTATTAAGTAGCGTAGTTAACAGTTTTCCATGGTCTAAATAGCGCTGTTTCCATTTCTCTTCATGAGTAAATGCAAACAATCTAGCTGACATAGACATGCTTTCATCATAATATTTTATACTTGCGCTAATATCATCATTAATCAGGTCATTTTTATGGTTCTTTATTTTGGCTGTCGTGTCTTGAAAACCATCAATAAAAATAAATATAACTAACGCGAACATCAAGCCAACTGTTGCAGTTAACCAATAGATTAGATTTTTCCCACTAATTTCATGACTTGTAATTTTTGTCATAAATATTCCTTCTGCCGTTATATCAATTGATTACTTGTTATTTCTGGGTACTGAAATAATAAACTGGCACCCCTGCTCAGCATTGCTGTTAACAGAAATTTTACCCGCAATACGCTGTAACGCTTTACGACTTAACGTTAAGCCCATACCTGTCCCTTTAAATTTTTCTTGGTGGTTCAAGCATCTAAAAGGTTGAAATATATCTTCAAAATATTTGGAATCTATGGCAATACCGTTATCGGTAATGGTGATTAATAAACAATCATCGTCGATTTTTGCGTCCACTGAAACAACCGATAGACTCTTTTCACGATGAAATTTTAACGCATTTCCGATAATTTCAAAGCAAGCAAGGTATAACCTTCCCCGGTCTGTTGAGAATGTTAAATTTGGCGTAACACTCACTGTTATGTCACTTTTTCCTGTTTTCTCATGCAGTGAATCGATCACGTCATCTAACAATTGTTGTATATCGACTTCAATTATTTTTATTTCACTAGTATCAAAGTTAGAGAGAGCCAACATCCCTTGTAATTGGCTTTCTAACCGATGTATTGCATCGTCAACATAACCTTTAAGTTCTTGCTGCTCATCATTTAACGTAAAGTCCGCCATTAATATTCTATGGAATGATTTTATATGGCGTATAGGAGCAGTCAGATCATGACCAATAATTTTAACGAAACTTTGTAGTTCTTTCTTATAATCAACGGGTAAAGACACTTTACCTCCTACTAGCTGTGACAAATTAAGTGCTAACTTTATTTTAAAGAAACTTCGCTAGCCGATAAAAGCTTACAAACGCGTGACTAAAGGGATGAATTCAACTAAACCGAATCAAGGGCAGAAACTGCTATTTACACCTTCGCTATGGGCATTGAATTAGTACTAAATGATTTAGAACCGTATCAAGCATGCTTCTTTCAAGACAGTCACAATACTTTAACCTATTTTGCCACATCCCGTTACATTTATAATCCATATAGCATTGCTATAAATTATATTATCTTGTGGCGTTAGAGATTATTCCTAATATGTATATTGAGTAACTAAGGATTGTTTTTAGAGGGGGACACGTTTTACCGCTGTAATGAAATTAATTTCCAATTTCATGCTGCCAAGCATTTAACTTAGCAGCAGTTTAATACACAGGTTTCTATTTGAGTAGTTTAATGGCTTCCTCTAATAACTCATCTCGGCCTGCTTTTATGCCAGCGATTGTAGGCAAAACTTCAATATCTATTGCAACACCAACCCGCTGAGTCTGTCTTCCGTCAGGATAATAAACGCCAATGCCGCTGATACCTGTTTGAATATTGCCAGGTAGATAAAATGTAGACACATTGCCATCTGCTCCCGCTGTTGTGCTGCCAATGACAGTTGTATTGTCACCGGCTTGCAATGCCATGGCATAATATTCAGATGCACTTTTCGATCCTTCATTAACAATAACAATCAATTTCCCTTGGTAAGTAATAGGGTCCTCATGAAGGTCGTGAGTGCCAGCAAAGGCTATTTCGCCGGGATTATTAGTATTAATACTCGTAAATTTAGCAAACGATGGAGTTGTCGACGTAAAAAATGAACCTATTGATTGGAAATCCTTATATCGAGGATAATTTCTCAGATCAACGATGATACCTTTAGTATCTTTAAATTGTGTTTTTATTTGATTAATGTCTGATCGCTCTACAACGCTTAAATCTACATATCCAATATTATTATCGAGTAATTCGAAAGCAATCACCTTCTTAATACGGTTAAAATATTCACCAAAACTTAGTTTTTCAGGAGCATATAGTTTTAGAGTAAGTGCTGTCTCTTGGTTACCTCGACTATAATGCAGTACCAAACTGGTTGCATTAGAACGTAGTAAATCAAAAGACATTCTACTGAGACGATAGGCTTGATTAGATGCCGGATAATAAGACTGTTTACTTTTAACAAGATCTGATACTGGATTACCATTAATTTTGGTTATAACATCACCGAGCTTAAGGCCAGTTTCGTTTTTTAGTTTAGTGTTATAAAAATCCTGAACAACTAATTTACCTCGCACAAATCCAACCTTAACTGGTGGATAGTTTTGTCCAATCCAGTCTTGAAAAGCCCAAAGTTGATTGGTTCTTGCATGACCATCTTTAATTTCCGCAATTAATTGTAAAGCGGCTTGTTCATATTCAAGCTCGTTGCTTGCATCAACAAAAATACGAATGTATTCCCTTAATACTCCGTTCCAATCATTGTCGGTTAAGTGCTTACTAGGAAAGTAATAATGGATAATATTCCATAACCTATAAAGCCCTAGTAATCTAAAACCAGTGTCTGGATATTGCATATCCTTATAGGCATTTTCATGCATGAAGTCTGGGTTACCAACACCATTATCATTACTAATATAGTAATGTTCACCCTGCGTCCTGTTGGTATAAATGAATCTAAGTTGATCTTTTAATACCGCTGACAACTCAAATTTATTCATCCATTGATGATCTGGTTTTAACACAGCATCAACTGCTGTCGGCTTACATTTTGGGCATAATTCAACATCACCAAGGTCAGTTATCCATTGTGATAACACATTATCTCTTGTTGCATTATTATGGGTTTCTAAGAGCTTTGGCAGCACTCGAAACAACTCATAATCCCAATTATGCTCCCCTCTAGCGACAGCTGGATGATGATATTTTGAAAATCCCCACACTTTACCAAGCAATACTAATTTATCGATAGTCGGAGCATCAACTTTAGTAAGAGTAAGGTTGGAGCCTTTATCAAATTCATGATCTTTGGCTGCAGGTAATATTGGTTTCAAAGGGGCTTTGTCTATGTTGATGCCGTCGATTGTTATTTGAAGATTGTCGAACCACACCTTGCCACTTCCAGTAAACTCTCCGCCAAACATAATGTTTACCGCTTTATTTGAATTCAAATCTAAGGTCATTTGATATTTAGTCCAAGGTGTTGTTCCAGAAACTTGTTGCTCCTCCATATTTCCCCTAGCAACCTGCGGATTGATCTGCATGAATAACCCAGCATAACCATTGGAGACATTTTCTGTTTTAATAAATCCGCTAATTGTAATTTTTTTACCTAGATATTCTGTTGGAATAATTTTATAGAAGTGTTGAGGTTGTGGGTTATCAGCCTTATTTTCGATTGATAAAGAGTGAAGGCCATTATTTATTATTTTTTTATCTATGCTTACCTTTTTATCATCACTTAATATCCATCCTACAGGTTTATGATCTTTCACTTGTTCAAAGCTCAGGTTTTGTTCTACGCCGTAACACAAACTACTTAGCGTACCTAATAACACGATGAGGATTTTTTTCATTATTAGCTTCCTTTCTCATTGCAATAACATCATTAAATTTTATGTACCAATGAATCATTTATATTTATATTTTTTGATTCGGTTAACATATGAGCAACAAAAAAGAAACATATTTAACACGTAAGTAGCTAATTTTCTCAGGTTAATTAACTCACAATCAATCTATCATTAAAGATTTGATGGTGCAATTTCACCCAATATTTGTTTGTATTTTGATTCATAGGGATTTAGTGCATAGATGAGATAGATGAAGCGATTGCTTCATCTTTAATAAAAAACGTGAAAATTAAATCTCCCAACCAATTGAAATACTTATCCAGCCTTCGCCTTCATGTTGCCATGTGCTATCCCCAATTCGATCTTGGCCATAAACTATACCGATATTGACGCTGTCCCAATTTTGAATAAGAAAGCCCGTTGCCCAGGATATACCCACCTTTGAATCAGACTTTAATTCACCATTTTGCATGGAAGAAACGGATACTTGAGTAAGCCCAGCCGACAGAAACGGGCTCAAACAAACGTATTCATCCGTCCACCCCAGTGGTACATCAAAGCAATAGCCAGCATAATACCCAAGAGTCGCTTCCCCGCTGATCGACTTATCATTTAGGCGATACTTAAATGGCACAACTAAAGGTCCACTAACCATGCCAGCTAAACTTGGCTCAACGATAGAATTAAGGGTAATACCAATATCGTCTTTTTTTGCAACAAAATAGGTGTGATTAACCGACACTGGTGAGTTTTCAAGGGTAAATTCTTCGTTTGTAAATTGATACAAATTGGTAAATTTAATGGTGTAAACATCATCATCTTCAAGTAAATTCATTACTTTAAATTTTGATTTCGCCCCTACAGGCACTTCATTACCAGCGGCGTCTTTGACTATAAAATCCACCTTAGTTCTATATTTTTTATCAACAACCAATTCTTCACTAAAAACAGCAGTCGATAGACTGCTAGATAAACACATTAAAAGTAACAACATTGAAATTTTCATCATTTTTATCCTTTAAACAATTAAAATTAAACTACAAATAGTCGTTATTTAGTTGGCTCAACGACGCCTCAATTGTAGTCGAGAATAAATATTTGCAAGGATAGAAAGCTTATAAACGCTTTTAAGATTAAAAAACCATCGAAATATTATAACTTTAGATTTATTTTTCACTTTGACTCGATTAGAGCTGGTGCTTTATAAAATAGATCGGTTAAACTGGTAGGATGAGATTAAAAATTGTAATGATCTAAAAGGAGAATCTTACGTGTATACCTTACTCTTCGTGTTGATGTTTTTTGCAGGGCTAGGCACTTTAGCCTATAAACGCGCATCGCTAATCACTTTTACTGGCGCTTTTGCTATCGCGCTTTTTATATTATCAATGGCTACACAAGTATCTACATTAATTTGGTTAATGTTTATTGTTGTCGCTGTACCACTGAACGTAACCACTTTTAGACAGCAATATATAAGTGTGCATTTATTAAAGATTTATCGTTCTATCATGCCTGAGATGTCACGCACTGAAAAAGAAGCAATTGATGCAGGGACCACGTGGTGGGAAGCGGATTTATTTAAAGGCGCACCCGACTGGCGTAAACTGCACAACTACCCCGCTCCTCGTTTAAGTGCACAAGAGCAAGCATTTCTTGATGGCCCCGTTGAAGAAGCGTGTGCAATGGCCAATGAACAGGAAATTTGTCACGAAAAAGCCGATATGCCAGAACACTTATGGCAATTTCTAAAAGATAATGGCTTCTTTGCCATGATCATCAAGAAAAAATATGGTGGTTTAGAGTTTTCAGCCTACGCGCAATCACGCGTGTTACAAAAGCTGTCTGGCGTTAGCACAGTATTAGCATCTACCGTTGGTGTACCTAATTCTTTAGGTCCTGGTGAGTTATTACAACACTACGGTACAGACCAACAAAAAGATCACTACTTACCACGTTTAGCCTCGGGCGCTGAAATTCCGTGTTTTGCATTAACCAGCCCGGAAGCTGGTTCTGATGCTGGAGCAATCCCAGATCGCGGCATTGTGTGTAAAGGACAATGGAATGGCGAAGAAGTATTAGGGATGCGTATCACGTGGAATAAACGTTACATCACCCTCGCCCCAGTCGCTACTGTATTGGGTTTAGCCTTCAAACTTGACGATCCAGATGGTCTGCTAGGCGATGAAAAAGAACTCGGCATAACCTGTGCTCTGATCCCAACTGATGTTGAAGGTGTAGAAATTGGGCGTCGTCACTTCCCATTGAACGTGATGTTCCAAAATGGACCGACACGCGGTAACGACGTTTTCTTCCCATTAGATTTCATCATTGGTGGGCCTGCAATGGCGGGACGCGGCTGGCAAATGCTGGTTGAATGTTTGTCAGTTGGTCGTGGCATCACATTGCCTTCAAATAGTGCGGGCGGTGTTAAAACACTTGCTCTTGCAACAGGTGCTTATTCACGTATTCGTCGTCAATTTAAAGTGGCGATTGGTAAAATGGAAGGTATTGAAGAGCCACTAGCTCGTCTTGGCGGTAACGCTTATTTAATGGACGCAGTGACAACGTTAACTACCGGCGCTATTGATTTAGGCGAAAAACCATCAGTCATTACGGCTATTGTTAAACTTCATTTAACTGACCGAATGCAAAAATGTGTTATTGATGCTATGGATATTCATGGTGGTAAAGGCATCTGTTTAGGACCAAATAACTACGTGGGACGTGGTTATCAAGGCGCGCCAATTGCTATTACAGTAGAAGGTGCAAACATCTTAACGCGCTCGCTGATTGTTTACGGTCAAGGCGCTATTCGCTGTCACCCTTATGTATTAGCCGAGCTTGATGCAGCTAGTAATACGGATGAACGTGTTGCCTTAGAAGATTTCGATAAGGCTGTATTCGGGCATATTGGTTTTGCTATCAGTAACTTCTGCCGTAGCTTCTGGTTAGGATTAACAAACAGCCGCTTTTCTGCTTCACCATTTAGTGATGACACCAAACGTTATTACCAACACATGAATCGATTTTCTGCTAACTTAGCGTTCTTGTCTGATATAGCGATGGCGTGTTTGGGCGGTGAATTAAAACGCAAAGAACGAATTTCTGCACGTTTAGGCGATATTTTAAGTCAACTTTATCTAACAAGTGCGACCTTAAAACGCTTTGATGATGAAGGCCGTCAACAAGCTGACTTACCCTTCGTCCACTGGGCAGCACGTGATTCATTGTTTAAAGCGCAAACAGCACTTGATGAGTTATTACGTAACTTCCCTATCAAATGGGTTGGTAAATTATTACGCTATGTAATGTACCCTACAGGCATTACTTTGGTTGCACCTTATGATGAACTTGATCATGAAATTTCTAAAATATTGCAAACGCCTAACATGACACGTGATCGTATTGGTGCCGGACAATATTGGAAACCAACAGAGTTCAATGTTGTTGGTATTCAAGAAGAAACGTTACGTGACGTTATTGCAGCTGAAAGCATTATTGCTAAGATCAGTAAAGCCAGTGGTCAAAGAGAGCAACTTATTTTCTTAGACAAGCTAGCTGACAAAGCATTGGCCGAGGGCCATATCAACGAAGATGAAGCTGAGCATTTACGTAAAACTGAAATTGGTCGCTTACGATCAATCAATGTTGATGATTTTGATCCAAGTGAATTAACAACAACTAAAAAATAATTGTGTAAATAATTAAACCAAAAGGGTTAGCAGTAATGCTAACCCTTTTTAGTATCAGTAATTAAGATTTTTGGCATTTTATAAAATTTTCTGCCAGGCTAATTTTTTTTACGCCACTTTTATTTAGTCGATACTTATTCCAGCCCGCAGGACAACTTTTTCGGTTAAATATTACAACGACCCCTTTGGGTAACCCCCCTTGGAGTTTCTTCATTTTATTAAGTTCACTCTCAAGGATTGATATCTTTCTTTGTAAGCACTTGAAAGACTCTTTTGAAGTAATAGAAATTGTGCAATCGTCAGCCTTAGCACTAAAAGTGTTAAGTAATAACACGATAGCCATACAGGTCATTGGAATTACTAATT
>Ga0209396_1007044_pt1 | contig 10142 bp, 8 predicted proteins | sample GOMGulsemesocosm_6_FD_184638 | JGI IMG/M metagenome (GOLD analysis project Ga0209396, IMG submission 184638) | Methane-oxidizing microbial communities from mesocosms in the Gulf of Mexico - GOM8C Gulf of Mexico (SPAdes) (version 2) | ecosystem: Environmental > Aquatic > Marine > Cold seeps... | reverse complement strand
ATAACTGTGTTATTAATAGTGGAGCAATAGTAGGAGTTGATGGTTTTGGATATGCGCCAGATGAAAACGGTGAATTTCAGAAGATACCACATATTGGAAATGTAATTTTAGAAGATAATGTTGAGGTAGGAGCTGCTGCAACTATTGACAGAGCAACTTTAGGTGCTACAATTATTCGTCGAGGTGTAAAGCTAGATAATCAAGTACATATAGCGCATAACGTTGAGATAGGTTCACATACTGTAATTGCTGCTCAAACAGGAATTGCTGGTTCAACTAAAATTGGAGAATATTGTTTGTTTGGAGGTCAAGTAGGTGTTGCAGGACATATGACTATAGGGAACAAAGTTAGAGTACAAGCACAAACAGGTATTGGTCATCGTGTAAAAGATGGAGAGAAACTTTATGGCTCTCCAGCTATAGACTACGGTAACTATGTAAAATCATATGTACATTTTAAGAACTTACCAAAGATTGTAAGTCAATTAAATAAATTAGAAAAAAAAATAAACAACAATGAGTAATACTGTTGTAAAACAAAGAACACTTCAAAGTGAAGTTACTTTAAAAGGAATTGGACTTCATACAGGTAAAGAAGTTACACTAACATTTAAGCCAGCAGCTGAAAATCATGGGTATGCTTTTTCTAGAACTGATTTAGAAGGAAATCCGGTAATTCAAGCAAAAGCTGAATTCGTTACAGAAACACAACGAGGAACAAATCTTGAAAACAAAGGAATTCAAATAAATACTTCTGAGCATGTGTTAGCAGCTCTAGTTGGATTAGAGGTTGATAATTGTTTAATTGAAATGAATTCTCCTGAACCACCTATTATGGATGGTTCTTCAAAATATTTCGTTGAAGCAATAGAAAAAGCTGGTATTGTTGAGCAAGATAAAGAAAGAGATGAGTATATCGTAAAAGATATTATTACGTATACTGACGAAGCTTCTGGATGTGAGGTTATGATTATGCCTTCTGACGAGTATCAAGTAACTACAATGGTTGATTATGGTACTGAGGTATTAGGTACTCAAAATGCAAGTTTAAAAAAACTATCTGATTTTAAAACTGAAATTTCTGATTCAAGAACGTTTAGTTTTTTACATGAAATAGAAGCATTGTTAGATCACGGTTTAATTAAAGGTGGTGATTTAAATAATGCAATTGTATATGTAGATAAAGAAATATCTACTGAAACAATGGAGAAATTAAAGAAAGCTTTTGACAAAACTGATGTAGCAGTTAAATCTAATGGTATTTTAGATAACTTAACATTACATCATCCAAACGAAGCAGCTCGTCATAAATTATTAGATGTAATTGGTGATTTAGCCTTAATTGGAACTCGTATTAGAGGTAAAGTTATCGCTACAAAACCAGGTCATTTTGTAAATACAGAATTCGCTAAAAAAATGGCGCAAATCATAAAAAAAGAACGCAGAAATGCTGTTCCAGTTTATGATATCAATCAACCACCACTAATGGATATCCATAAAATAATGGATATGTTACCTCATAGACCACCTTTCTTATTAATCGACAGAATATTAGAACTTTCTGATACTCATGTTGTGGGAATGAAAAATGTAACGATGAATGAGCCATTCTTCGTAGGGCATTTCCCTGATGCACCAGTTATGCCAGGAGTTTTACAAGTAGAGGCAATGGCTCAAACAGGAGGAATATTAGTATTAAGTACTGTACCAGATCCTGAAAATTACCTAACATTTTTTATGAAAATTGATAATGTTAAATTCAAGCAAAAAGTTTTACCAGGTGATACCTTATTTTTTCACTGTAGCTTAATTTCTCCTATTCGTAGAGGAATTTGTCATATGCAAGCGTATGCTTATGCAAATGGGAAAGTAGTTGCAGAAGCAGAAATGATGGCACAAATAGCAAAAAAATAATAACGATATGAATCAACCATTAGCATACGTACACCCAGGAGCTAAAATAGCAAGAAATGTTGTTATTGAGCCTTTTACAACTATTCATAATAATGTAATTATTGGAGAAGGAACTTGGATAGGATCTAACGTAACCATTATGGAAGGCGCTAGAATAGGTAAAAATTGTAGGATTTTCCCTGGAGCAGTAATTTCAGCGGTACCTCAAGATTTAAAATATGATGACGAGGATACAATTGTTGAAATTGGAGACAACGTTACTATTAGGGAATGCGTTACCATTAACAGAGGTACTACCGATAAAATGAAAACAGTTGTAGGGGATAATTGTTTGATAATGGCGTATTGTCATATAGCACACGATTGTATTGTAGGGGATAATTGTATTTTTTCTAATAACACCACTTTAGCAGGACATATTACCGTTGGTGATAATGTAGTTTTAGCAGGTATGGTAGCCGTAAATCAATTCTGTTCTATTGGTAATCATGCTTTCGTAACTGGAGGAACTTTAGTTCGTAAAGATGTCCCACCTTATGTAAAGGCAGCAAGAGAACCAATTTCTTATGTAGGAATCAATTCAGTTGGTTTACGTAGAAGAGGATATGAAATTGAAAAAATTAGAGAAATTCAAAACATATATAGAATCCTTTATCAAGGGAAACATAACAACACCCAAGCTGCATCTGTAATTGAAGCAGAAATGACAGCCTCTAAAGAACGTGATGAGATTTTAATGTTTATTAAAAATTCAAAACGTGGAATTATGAAAGGATATTTTAAATCAAATTAAAAAAACAAAATTATGGCATCTACTTCAGATATTAGAAACGGATTGTGTATTAGGTATAATAATGATATCTATAAAATAATAGAATTCTTACATGTAAAACCAGGAAAAGGACCTGCTTTTGTACGTACAAAATTAAAGAGTGTAACTTCTGGAAAAGTAATTGATAATACTTTCCCTTCAGGAAGAAAAATAGATGAAGTTCGTGTAGAAACGAAAAAATTTCAATTTTTATACCCAGAAGGAGATACATTCCATTTTATGAATGTAGATGATTATAACCAAATCACTTTAGAGAAAAATTCTCTTGATGCTCCTGGATTATTAAAAGAAGGAGAAGTAGTTACAGTTTTAATTAATGCTGAAGATGAAATGCCTTTATCTGTCGATATGCCAGCAACGGTTGTTTTAGAAGTAACACATACGGAACCTGGTGTAAAAGGAAATACAGCTACAAATGCAACAAAACCTGCAACGGTAGAGTCTGGAGCAACTGTAAATGTACCTTTATTTATTAATGAAGGAGATAAAATTAAAGTAGAAACAGAAAAAGGAACTTATAAAGAAAGAGTTAAGGAATAATGAAATTTCCTCAATCACATACTTTAAAGCAAATTGCAACAATTATTGACGCAAATTATATTGGACCTGATAATTTTCCTGTATTGGGAATGAATGAAATCCATGTAGTAACTGTCGGAGATATTGTTTTTGTTGATCACCCAAAATATTATGATGCTGCATTGAATTCTGCGGCAACTGTTGTATTGATTAATAAAGAAGTAGAATGTCCTAAAGGAAAAGCATTGTTGATTTCTGACGATCCTTTTCGTGATTTTAACAAGTTAACCAACTACTTTAAACCTTTTGAAGCGGCGGTTCAAGCAATTGCACCTACGGCTAAAAAAGGGAAGGACACTATTATTCAGCCTAATGTATTTATAGGTAATAATGTTAGTATTGGTGATGGTTGCTTAATTCATTCTAATGTATCGATTTATGACAATACAATAATTGGGAATAACGTCACCATACATTCAGGAGCAGTTTTGGGAGCAGATGCTTTTTATTATAAAAGCAGACCAAAATTTAGAGACAAGTTAATCTCTGGTGGTAATGTTGTTATAGAAGATAATGTTGATATAGGTGCATTATGTACTATTGATAGGGGTGTTACGGCATCTACAACTATTGGAGCAGGAACAAAAATGGACAACCAAGTTCAAATTGGTCACGATACAATTATTGGAAAAAATTGTTTGCTAGCTTCTCAAGTAGGGGTAGCAGGATGTGTAGTTGTAGAGGACAATGTAATACTTTGGGGACAAGTAGGTGTGAAAAGCGGAATTACTATCGCAAAAGGAACCGAAATTTTTGCGCAGTCTGGTTTAGGTCATTCTACGGATGAAAATAAAAAATATTTTGGATCTCCTGCAGTTGAAGCTAGAGAGCGTTTCAAAGAAATGGCATACATTAGAAAGCTACCTGAGATTATTAAGAAAATGAAATAATTAAACTATGAACCCAAAAGAGTTAGTTAAATCGTTTTATGAATCAGATTTTTATAAGAATTCTGAGTTATTAAAAGAATTTATTCACCCGGAATGTGAGCTGTATTGGAGTAGTAGTACAGGTTTTAGAAAATTTAAATATCAAGATATCCTAAATCATGGTGACAGAGTTTCAGAGTCTTTTAAGGAGTTAAGAACAGAAATTAGTCATTTAATTGCTGAGGATAATTTTGTAACTATACGGTATACGTATTATGCTGTTACACTTGATCACCCTGAAGAAGAAATTAGTTTTGCTCATTTCATCTCAATTTGGGAAATTAAAGATGGTAAATTATATAAGTGTCACGAAATGAGTCAAATGGCTGATGAGTTGGCAATTGATAGTAATGCGTATTTATCAATGAAATTTTCCAAGTAAAAAAGGAAAAAATCAGCTAGAAAAAATTACATTTGTAACAATTATAAAAAAGACAAAAAAATGAGTGTTTTAGTAAATAAAGATTCAAAAATTATAGTTCAGGGTTTCACAGGAAGTGAAGGAACATTCCATGCAGGTCAAATGATTGATTATGGAACAAATGTTGTTGGTGGAGTTACTCCAGGTAAAGGAGGACAAGAACACCTAGGTAAGCCAGTTTTTAATACGGTTCAAGAAGCTGTTGAAAAAGTTGGAGCTGATACTACTATTATTTTTGTACCACCAGCATTTGCTGCTGATGCAATTATGGAAGCTACTGACGCAGGTATTAAAGTAATTATTACTATTACTGAAGGTATTCCTGTTGCTGATATGATCAAAGCTAATGCATATGTAAAAGCTAGTGACGCTCGTTTAATCGGACCTAACTGTCCAGGAGTTATTACTCCAGGTGAAGCAAAAGTTGGTATTATGCCAGGGTTTGTATTCAAAAAAGGAACAATAGGTATAGTATCTAAATCAGGTACTTTAACTTATGAGGCTGCTGATCAAGTTGTTCGTGAAGGTTTAGGAATTACTACTGCAATTGGTATTGGTGGAGATCCAATAATAGGAACTACTACTAAAGAAGCTGTAGAGATGTTAATCAATGATCCAGAAACTGAAGCTGTTGTTATGATAGGTGAAATTGGAGGTCAATTAGAAGCTGATGCTGCAAACTGGTATAAAGCTAGTGGAAGTAAAAAACCTGTTATAGGTTTTATAGCTGGTGAAACTGCTCCTGCTGGTAGAACAATGGGGCATGCTGGTGCTATTGTTGGTGGATCTGACGATACTGCTCAAGCTAAAAAAGCTATCATGAGAGAGTGTGGAATACACGTAGTAAATTCTCCTGCAGAAATTGGAGCTAAAGTTGCTGAAGTATTAGCTGTTAAAGCTTAATATTTATATAAAATTTAGTTAAAACGCTATCATTTTTATGATAGCGTTTTTTTTATGCCTATTTTTAAAACAACTATAATCAATTTTAAATGAGAAAATTAACTAGCCTCTTATTATTATGTCTTTTAGTAATAAGTTGTAAGAAATCTGACTCTTCAAAAGAAGTAAGTCAAGAAAAAACCTATGCTGTAAATCAGCAAAAAGATGCAAAAGGGTATGCATATGAAACTGTAGAAAATGACCCTACAGGATTACGTTTATATACCTTGGATAATGGTTTAAAAGTGTATTTAAGTAAAAATACGGATGAACCAAAAATACAAACTTACATAGCTGTTCGTGCAGGTTCTAACTATGATCCAAAAGAATCTACTGGTCTTGCTCACTACCTTGAGCACATGGTATTTAAAGGAACTCATGAAATCGGTACTGCTGACTGGGAAGAAGAAAAAGGACATTTAGAAAAAATTGCTGATTTATATGAGCAACACAGAGCTGAACAAGATCCAGCAAAAAAGTTAGCATTGTATAAGCAAATTGATGAGGCTTCATTAGAAGCATCTAATCATTCTATCGCAAATGAATATGATAAAATGATTAGTTCATTAGGAGCTGAAGGTACAAATGCACATACTTGGTTTGAAGAAACTGTATATAAAAATAAGATTCCAGCTAATGAGCTAGAAAAATGGTTAACTGTAGAAAGTGAGCGTTTTAGTGAATTAGTATTGCGTTTATTCCATACTGAGTTAGAAGCCGTATTTGAGGAGTTTAACAGAGGGCAAGACAATGACTTTAGAAAAAGTTATGCAGCAATGTTAAAGGATTTATTCCCTAATCATCCATATGGACAGCAGTCTACTATTGGAACTGCTGATCATTTAAAGAATCCTTCAATGATTGATATTCATAATTATTTTAACAAGTACTATGTGCCAAATAACATGGCTGTAGTTTTAGTTGGTGATTTTGACTTTGATGAAACTATCGGAATGGTTGATAACGCTTTTGGAAAAATGGAACGTAAAGAAGTTGTCCATCCAGAATTACCAAAAGAAGAACCAATTACAGCTCCAATATCAAATGAGGTATTTGGACCAACAGCTGAAAATGTTTCTGTAGCTTTCCGTTCTGGAGCAATTGGTTCTAAGGAAGAAAAATTATTGACTTTAGCTGATATGATTTTGGCAAATGGTAATGCTGGTTTGATTGATTTAAATTTAAATCAAAAACAAGCTGTACAGCGTGGTGGTTGTTCTCCAACATTTTTAAATGATTATGGATACCACCAGTTTACAGGATCACCTAAAGAAGGTCAGACATTAGATGAGGTTAAAGATTTGTTATTAGCACAGGTTGAAAAATTGAAGCAAGGTGAATTTGATGAATGGATGATTGAGGCTGTTATTAATGATATGAAATTATCTCAAACACGTCAATATGAAAACAATACGGCTTTAGCAAGTGCATATTACAATGCGTTTATACATCGTCAAGATTGGACTAATAAAGTTGCTTTTTTAGATGAATTAAAGAAAATTACTAAGGAAGAGCTAGTAACTTTTGCAAATTCATTTTATAAAAACAATTACGTAGTTACTTATAAGCGTAGAGGAGAAGATAAGAATATCACTAAGGTAAAAAACCCTGGTATTACTCCAATAAATTTAAATAGAGGGAAGCAATCAGAGTTTGTACAAAGTTTCCATAAAATTGATTCAAAAGATATTACTCCATTATTTATAGATTATAATAAGGAATTACAAAAAACTACTTTAGAAAATGGAGTAGAGGTTTCTTATGTTGAAAATAAAAATAATGATTTATTCGATTTGAATATTATTTTTGACATGGGTAAAGACAATGATAAAAAACTTGGTTTAGCAGTTGGATATCTTGATTATTTAGGTACTGATAAGTATACACCTGAGCAACTTAAAAAAGAGTTTTACAAATTAGGAATTAGCTATCATGTAAATACAGGTAATGATAAATCATATGTAGGAATTAGTGGTTTAAAAGAGAATTTAAATGCAGGTTTAGTTTTATTAGAGCACTTATGGGAAAATGCAGTTGCTAATCAAGATACCTACAATAAATATGTAGAAAAAATTGCTAAAGGTAGAGTAGATAATAAAACTCAAAAAGGAAATATTCTTTGGGGAGGTTTATATAACTATGGACAATATGGTGAAAATTCTCGTTTACGTAATATTTATCAATTAGATGAATTAGAAGCTATTAATCCTGAAGAATTAGTTTCTATAGTAAAGGACATGCGTAATTATAAACAACGTATTTTCTACTATGGTAAAGATGTTTCAGTGGCTGTAACAGCATTAAATAACAACCATAAAGTTTCAGGCGATTTAAAAGAATATCCAAAAGCTACGGAATATGTTCAGCAAGAAACTGGTGGTAATGTGTATTATGTTGATTATGATATGGTTCAAGCGGAGATGCTTTTATTAGCAAAAGGAGAACCTTTTAAAGCTGAGAACATTGCAGCTTCTACTTTATTTAACACCTATTTTGGTAGTGGATTATCTTCAATTGTATTTCAAGAAATTAGAGAGTCTAAATCATTAGCGTATTCAGCTTTTTCAAGCTACAGGAATGCGTCTAAAAAAGGAGAGGCAAACTATGTAATGGCTTATGTAGGTACGCAAGCGAATAAAATGGAACAGGCAGTAAATGCAATGATGGACTTAATGAATGACATGCCAGCAGCTACCGAGCAATTTGAGGCAGCTAAAGCAGCAACATTAAAGAAAATTGCAGCACAGCGTATTACGAAATCAAATATCTTCTGGTCATATGAACGTTTACAAAAGCTAGGAATTGAAAATGATAATAGAGAAGCAATGTACAACACTATTAAAGATATGACTATGGAAGACTTAAAAGAGTTTTTCAATACGAATATTAAAGGTGAAAAATACAATGTTTTAGTTATCGGAAACAAAAAAGATGTTGACATGAAAGCTTTAGCAAAACTTGGTAAAGTACAAGAAATGGATGTTGACAACTTATTTAACTATAAAAATGAAAAAGTAAAGTTGTAAAATTATCATTTCACAATTATTAAAGGCTCTCAACTTAAATTGAGGGCCTTTTTTTATAAACAATTATTATTACCCTAGAATTTTGTGTTTTGTTAATTTTGTAACAATTTTTTAACAGTTTATAAATAAATAAATAAATAAATAAATAAATAAATATTTTTACTTTTTTAAAAAATAATCAATTTAATCAAAACTAACAATTATGAAAAAACTACTTTTTACATTAACTTCTTGTGAATCTGATTCAGTAAGTACCCCACCAAGTGACAGTTCAAGTAACGACGGTATATTACCCATTAAAGTAGACATGGTGTATTCGGATGGTGAAACTGAAACTATAGAATACACATATGATGGTATGACACTTATAAAAGAAGAGTCTACAGATGGTTATTATACGGATTATGTATATGAGGATAGTAAATTAACTGAAATTAATTTCTATAATGCACCAAATCTTGAAATTTTAGAATCTTACACTTATGATTCTGAAGGAAGAGTAGCAACAGTTTCAACGAACATTGTGGGAACCGGGGTTTTTAATCACAATTTATCTTACAATTCAGATAATTCTGTTGTAACTAGTACACCAACCACTTCTACAGGAACACTTTCGACAACAACACTTAGTAATGGGAATATGATTGGTGAAAATGAAGGAGGAATATATAATGTTACATATACTCACGATACTATGAATACACCATTTAAAAACATAACTAATAGAGACGTTTTATTGACTATTAATTCTGAGAATAATTATAATTATCTTTTTAATGCAAATAATATTTTAACTGAAGTTACAACTGAAAACTTTAACACTGAAAATACGTATACTTACACGGGTTTTAATTTCCCTAGAGTAATGACAGAAAATAATGATGGAGATATTACAACATATACGTATACGTATAATAATGACTAATATAATGTTGTTTTTTTAAGTTATTAAAACGGATATAATAGCACTAAACGCTCCCATTTATGGGAGCGTTTTCTTTTTTAATAACTATTTAGTTGAAAAGAAAAATCACCATCTTTATTTCTTACTTTTGAGCTATACAAGTATTTAAATTTTATGATAAATTTACCAGAAATACCCACAAAAGTTATATCCGTAAAATTGCGTCCAAAAGCGGAACGTATGACTAAGAAAAGGCATCCATGGGTGTTTGAGGATAGTATTGTAAAACAAAGTGTTGAGGGTAATTCTGGGGACGTTGTAGTAATTTATGACAATAAAAAAAATAAATTTTTAGCTTGTGGTTTATACGATCCAAATTCGCCTATAAAAATAAAACTAGTGCAGTTTGGGAAACCTGCTAAACTGGATACGGACTTTTTTAAAAATCGTCTTGATTCAGTACATGCCATTAGAAAAGAACTTTTAGAAACGGATACCAATAGCTATCGATTTATTTATGGAGAAGCTGATGGTTTCCCTGGTTTTATAGCGGATGTATATGCTGATGTATTAGTGGTAAAGTTGTATTCTGCAA
>Ga0209396_1007041_pt1 | contig 10146 bp, 9 predicted proteins | sample GOMGulsemesocosm_6_FD_184638 | JGI IMG/M metagenome (GOLD analysis project Ga0209396, IMG submission 184638) | Methane-oxidizing microbial communities from mesocosms in the Gulf of Mexico - GOM8C Gulf of Mexico (SPAdes) (version 2) | ecosystem: Environmental > Aquatic > Marine > Cold seeps... | reverse complement strand
CGATCAACAGTGAACGGGTAACGGCTTTAAAACCCTCTTCAAGTGAATTTATCGAAAAGGCATCCGGTATTAAAAGTCGTTATGTGATGTATAAAGACGGTGCGCTTGATCCTAAAACCATGATGCCGCTGATTCCACAGCGTAGTAATGATGAATTATCAGTACAAGCTGAAATGGCTGTAGGCGCTGCGAAACAAGCAATGGCTGCAGCAAACAAAACCGCTGAAGATATAGACTTAATTATCGTTGCTTGTTCTTATACCCAACGGGCGTATCCAGCGATTGCCATAGAAGTGCAAAAAGAATTAGGCTGTAAAGGTTGGGCATACGATATGCTGGTTGCTTGTTCGTCAGCAACATTTGGCATTATGAACGCTTCGAATGCTTTGCACGGTGATACGGCAAAAACCGTATTAGTGATTAACCCTGAGCTAAACTTTCCGCAAATTAATTTACGCGACCGCGACAGCCACTTTATTTTCGGCGACGTAGCAACAGCTATTGTTGTTGAAAAACAAGCAACGGCAACCGCTGAACATTGCTTTAAAATATTAACGAAAAAACCTATCACGACTTTCTCTAACAATATTCGTAGTAACTTTGGTCACACAAATAAATGCGATCCTGAAAGTATGCTTGATAGTGACAAGATGTTTGTTCAGCAAGGGCGAAAGGTATTTAAAGAAGTACTGCCGATGGTCTCGCAATTAATTACTGAACAAATGGCAGAAGCAAACGTTGAAGCCAAAGATTTAAAGCGTTTGTTTTTACATCAAGCAAATATCAACATGAATAACTTTGTTGCCAAGAAAGTATTAGGCCGCGATCCTATCGGTAATGAAGCGCCTATTATTTTAGATAAGTTTGCCAATACTGCATCGGCTGGTTCTATTATTGCTTTTCACTTAAATCATCAAGATATGATTGCCGGAGATAAGGCGCTAATTTGTTCTTTTGGTGCTGGTTATTCTGCAGGTTGCCTTGTTATAGAGCACCTTTAATTTACTCGTTATTCTCCCCACTTTGTGCAACAGAAAGTGGGTTGATTTTTCAACGTAACCGACAAAACTACGAACAAAACTCGCCATGTAAAAAACCTATTAACTTTACAATGGAAGGATGAGCAATCGTATAATAAATAGTTTGTGATTCTCGGCGCGTTTTTACCAAACCATCTTTTCTCAATCTGGCTAAATGCTGCGACAAACTCGACTGGCTTAAATCAATAAAACCATTGAGCTCAGACACTGACATTTCTTTCTCACCTAAATAACAAAGTATCAGTAGTCTATTTTCATTACTCATCGCTTTGAGTAATTCAGCGGCTTGAGTTGCATTACCCCGCATTTCAGCTATATCTATTTGAGTTTTGTCATTCATAAGTTTATCTGCATGTTAGCCAATGGCTTTCGGTAAAGTAAATATTGATTGATATTACATTAGAAAATGCTAATATAAAAGTATATTACATTTATCTAATATAAGATAAACACTCTTGTTATTTTAGTTAAGGATCAGTTTTGAATTACACTCGACTACTACAACTCGCGGTTGAAAAGCCTAAATTGGTTTATACCCTAATAATACTCATGGTAGTAATGAGCCTTGCCATGATGCCAAGCCTCATCATAGATACTGATCCTGAAAATATGCTAAGCAGTGATGCACCTGCCCGCGTTTTTCACAACCAAACCAAAGCCGACTTTCAAATGCGCGATATGATCGTCGTTGGTTTAGTCAGTGAACGTAATATATTCACACCAAATTCATTAAAGGTTGTTGAGCAGCTCTCCACAAAAATCTTACAGATTGAAGGCGTTATTGAGCAAGACTTATTATCACTCAGCGTCGTTGATAATATTATCCAAGAGAAAAATAACGGCATACGTTTCGAATATTTAATGAAACAAGCGCCAAGCACGCTAGAAGGTAGTTTAGCTATTCAACAAGCCATAAAACGCTTACCCATGTTGGACAATACTTTAGTGTCAGAAGATAACAGAGCAATAGCCTTATATGTGCCGATTCAATCAAAAGATATGAGCTACACTATTGCAGAGAAAATACGAGAAATAAGTAAAAGCTTCCCGACAGAATTAGTGGCAGATATAGACTTTCACATTACCGGCCTCCCTGTTGCCGAAGACCAATTTGGTTATGAAATGTTTGTACAAATGGGTGTTTCTGCACCATTAGCGGGTTTAGCTATTTTTGTTTTACTTTGGTATTTCTTTCGTAACTTTCCCTTAATTATCGCCCCTATGGTCGTAGCAATGGCTACGGTGATTATTATTATGGGCTCGCTTATCGGCATGGGCTTCACCGTACATATTATGTCATCGATGATTGCCATATTTCTAATGCCAATTGCGGTAGTCGACTCGGTACACATTCTTTCTGAATTTGCTGAAAAATATAAAACAGGCGACAACGCTGGCGATGTAGTAAAAGGCGTAATGAAGCATTTATACACCCCTATGCTTTATACTTCAGTCACTTCAGCCATAGGTTTCTATTCATTAATGCTAACCCCTATTCCACCCGTTAAAGTCTTTGGCGCTTTTATCGGTACCGGTATTTTATTAGCCTTCGCATTAACAATTATTTATATTCCCGCTTATATTTCACGCTTAAAACCTGAAGCCTTAGCCAAGTTGTACGACGCTATTACGCGTATGGAACAAAAAGGTAAATTGGCTAAAACATTAACAAAATTAGGGGCGTTTTCCACTAAAAAAATCAAACTTATTCTGATAAGTTTTGTTGTTCTATTCCTAGTCAGTATCGAAGGTATAAGTCGTATTGAAATTAACGATAATCCCGTTAATTGGTTTAAAGCTGATCACGAAATTAGAGTTGCCGATAAAGTTTTAAATGAACATTTCGCCGGTACTTATGACGCTTGGTTGGTGTTTAAAAATAACCGTTTAGAAAGTAATGTTACTGTAAAAGCATTCAAAGAAGTATTAGCAAGCGCTGACAAGACTTCAGAAAACGCAAAGCAAATCCATGCTTTCATTGATAACGAAAACGCTTCATTCATCAATCAAAACATGTTGATTTTATTAGACGACTTAAGTTTTTCAGCTGCTGAAAATGAACAAGCTTGGCTTGAACAATTAGTCGATATAACTGACCAAGCTTTTAACCGACATAAAGTCTTTCTCGATCCCGCTTTATTGAACTGGCAAAGCGATTTTCAGCAAGCATTACTTAACACAGGTTTAGTGGGTAAAAGTAACGGTTTAGCCGATATTATTAAAACGGTAAACCGTGAACTTTATTCCGGTGAAAATAAAGATTTTGTTATACCCAAAACAAGTAACGGCGTGGCACAAACATTATTACAATATCAGTCGTCACATCGTCCGCAAGATTTATGGCATTTTGTCACTAAAGACTATCAGCAAAGTTTGTTATGGCTACAAATGACCAGCGGCGATAATCAACATACCACCAAGGTGGTTAACTGGACGAAAAGCTACATTGCCAAACACCCTATGCCCAAGGACATCAGCTATCAGTGGGCGGGAAAGTCCTACCTTAACATTGTTTGGCAAGACGCTATGGTCAGCGGTATGGTCGACAGTTTATTGTCGTCGTTTGTCATTGTTTTCTTGATGATGGTGTTCTTATTTCGTTCATTAAAATACGGTATTTTAGCGATGTTACCACTAACCTTAACTATATCGATGATATACGGATTAATCGGCTGGGTGGGTAAAGATTACGACATGCCCATTGCCGTACTATCTGCGTTAACGTTAGGGCTATCCATAGACTTTGCTATTCACTTTCTACAACGGGCTCGTGAACTCGAAAAAGAGTTGGGGAGCTTAGCGCAAGCTTTAGCGCTAATGTTTCAAGAGCCCAGTAGAGCCATTACGCGAAATGCTATTGTTATTGCTATAGGTTTTACTCCATTACTGTTCTCACCCTTAATGCCCTACATTACTGTCGGCTTTTTTCTGGCCAGTATCATGGCGCTGTCGGCATTGGTAACCTTGGTATTATTACCGGCATTAATGACTCTTTTATCTAAAAAAACAAATGTTAATAACGCTTAAAAGTTAAACACAGCATAGGATTTTAAAATGAAGTATTTATCACCATTGTTTTTACTTATCGGTTCGCTGTTTAGCCTTAACGTTTTCGCCGATGAATTAACGGATGCCAACGAAATAATTAACAAAGCGAACTTAGCCGCTTACTATTCTGCTGACGATGGTAGCGCGCAAGCCAGAATGATTATTGTTGATGCCCAAGGTAACAAACAGATGCGTCAATTTACCATTTTGCGTAAAGATCAAGCTGATTTAGGCAATCAAAACATCTTGGTGTTTTTCTCAAGACCAACCGATGTTAACGGTACGGTTTTTCGTGTTGTAAAAAAAGTTAAAAATGACGATGACCGTTGGTTATACTTACCCGCGCTTGACTTAGTCAAGCGTATTTCGGCTGGCGATAAACGTACTTCATTCGTTGGTGCACATTTTTTTTATGAAGATGTTTCAGGACGAAATCCCGCTGAAGACAACTTTACCCTATTAAAAACTGATGACGATTTTTATACCCTTAAAGCCATCCCTAAAGATAAAAAAAGTGCTGAGTTTGATCACTATATTGTCAACATTAGCAAAACAACTTTTTTGCCGATGCAGGTCGACTACTACAACAGCCAAGGTAAAAAAACACGTTCCTTGGCGGTATTAAAAACGAAAGTGATTGAGGGTTTTACCTCCGTCATGCATTCGAAAATAACACAACACAATGATGGCAGTTATACTGAAATGCAATTTAGAAATGTTAAATATAACCTTGGCTTACCTGACAGTATTTTTTCAGAGCGCAGTTTGCGTAACCCGCCTAAAGCATGGTTAAAGTAACAACTATCGTGTTTAAATCCATAAAAAACTTAATTATTATCGCAACTAGCTTCTTTATAGCTTGGCAGGGTTTTGCCAGTGAACTCACAAAAAATGACGATGATGATTGGGGTAACGACGATTGGGGCGAAGAAGCAATATCGCCTTGGCGTTTTTCTGGGTTCACCGAGGTCGGTTATGGTTATTTATTGCAAGATAATATAGTTGCGTCAAACGCTTCATTAAGTGAAATAACCGCTCGTATAAACCTTGATTACAGCCACCAAAGTTTTGAGTTTGTTTCAAAAGGTGAGCTCATTTACGACGATGTTATCAGCGATACTTATTGGCAAACACGTGAGCTAAACATCAGCTTTAGTCCCACAGAAAGTACTGATATAAAGTTAGGGCGACAAATTTTAACCTGGGGCACTGGCGACTATATTTTTCTTAATGATTTATTTGCTAAAAATTGGCAGTCATTCTTTTCTGGTCGCGATGACCAATACCTAAAATCACCATCAGACAGCGCTAAAGGCACTTGGTATATTGGCAACTATTCACTTGATCTGACTTGGACACCTGAATTCACACCAGACGTTTATTTAACGGGCGAGCGCTTTTCTTTTTATTCTCCCCAAACAAAAGGCATTGTTGCCCCCGCTGAAGATTTTCACGTACAACAAACCAACAATGCGCAATGGGCAACACGCATAGCGACCAATAAAAATGGCGTAGAGTATGCTTTATATGGCTATAAAGGTTTTTGGCCAACACCGGTAGGTATAACTAAAAACAGCGCTTTACAACCTTCTCCCTACTTTCCACAGATGAATGCTTGGGGGGCAAGTATTCGAATGGCATTAGCAGGCGGTTTATTTAATGTCGAATTTTCCAGTTACAGTAGTATTGAAGACCATGAGGGTAAAGACCCTTTTATTGCTAATGGTCAAAATCGCTTTTTACTCGGTTTTGAAAGAGAGGTCTTCAAAGGTTTGACCGCTAGCGTACAAGTTTATGTCGAGCAAACAAAAAATCATGATGAATTGGTTGCCCATTCAGCGACGCCAGAAACTGAAGTCGATGAAAATCGTCAATTACTAACCTTGCGCTTAACCTACACAGCGCTTCAGCAAAAACTAATCTATAGTTTGTTTAATTTTTACTCTCCTACAGATAAAGACGGCTATTTGAAACCTTCTCTCACTTATCGTTACAGTGACCAATGGTCGTTTTCAGGAGGCGCTAACTTATTCTGGGGTGACAAAAAACACACTTTCTTTGGCCAACATCAGCAAAATAGTAATGCTTGGTTACGAATAAAGGTGCAGTTTTAAACGACAAACTACTTCTCCATCATGCTCTGTGACCACAAATAATAATTAAGATTAGTAATATTTAAGCTCACTTTGTGCGCTAAGCGGAAGGTAGCGTTTGCTTCACTAACGGCAGCTCCATGACTTAAAGCGGTCGTTAACATCAATGATTCCCTTATGACTCAAGCGACTTTGCAGACATTAACATTAATATCTTTTCTAATGATTAACCCTAATCGTGGCAATGGTGATTATTCCCTATCTAGTGGACTCGTTGTATGACTAAACCTTGAGCCAATAACATGCGTATATATTTCTGTTGTTCGCAAATCAGTATGCCCTAGCAATTCTTGTACGGTGCGAATATCAGTACCATTTTGAAGGAGTTGAGTTGCAAAAGTATGCCTGAACGTATGAGCCTTAACACGTTTTGTGATGTTACATTTGAGCGCAGCTTCTCTCAACTTTTTTCTAAACGCTGAGCCATGTAAATGATGCCTACAGATATATCCATCATATGGGTGAACACAACGGGTTGTAGAAGGTAATAAGTATTGCCATGATATATCTTTAGCAGCACTACTGTATTTTCTTAGTACCGAAGGAGGTAGTGATGTTAAGCCAAAGCCTTCGTTTATATCTTTTTCATGTATTAATTTAACTCTTTGGATTTGGCTCTCTATAGGTAACTTTAAAGAGTGCGGGAGCAACGTATATCTATCTTTAGCTCCTTTTCCTCTGAAAACAAACAATGTGTTATCAGCTAAATTAATATCTTTTATTCTTAGTTGTAACGCCTCATTTATCCTTAGACCACAGCCATATAAAATTGAAGCTATCAACCAATGTTTACCCTGCAAATGACTAATGATGTTTTTTGCTTCATCATGCGTTAATACAGTTGGCATTGTTTTTTCACGTTTAGTAAATGAGTAACGTAATTCACTTATATCTTTTCCGATAATATATCGGTAGAGAAAAATGATTGCGCATAATGCTTGATTTTGAGTAGCAGCACTGACTTGTCGGTTAACGGCAAGATGATTTAAATATCGTTCAATTTCAAAGTTCCCCATATCTTTTGGGTGTTTCTTATCATTAAAAATAATGAAACCTTTTATCCACACAAGGTAAACCTTTTCGGTTCTCAAGCTATATCTTCTTGTTCTCAGCTCTGTACGAACTAATTCTAAAAAGGGAGAATTACTCATGATTTTTAACCCCACACTTATACCTGTATATTCATACAGGTATAAGTGGTTTTGTATATAAAAGCAAGATCTTGGCACGTTATGTAAAATTTAAAATGGCTCACATTTTTAAAGTGCCATTCGTAAGGGTCTGTTTTTAAAGTGAATAAATGCAAACATGATTGATATAACGAGCCATGACTAGGCTCACATATCTCAATGCTCACTTTCTCCATTTAAGGCTAAATTTGATAAGACTTATAATTACTGGTAACGTATTAAAAATATTAATAAAAGTGCGTTGTTTATCTAAATAAATCAGGAAGGTTAAATTGTGTTAACCTGAAATGCGCACTAATAAGCTGTTAGCTGCAGAGATAACTTATGAGCACAGTATTTGGTGGAAATGTTCATGTCGGTTTGACTGGACTGGATATTGAAAAAGAAACTATAGATTTAGGTGAAGGAATAAGTCTAAAAGGCACATATGCCCATTTGATGGCTCCTTTTATTGTTGCTTTTAAGCCTGCTGAGGCTGGAAAACCACACCCAGCGCCATGGAAACCCGCGAGGGGTGGATTTACTTTTGATATAAGTGCTGAACTGATGGTTCCTGCCAATATTGAAAATAAATTCAATGATAAAATCGAAGTTGTGCATATTGTCATTTTTTTACTTAGGTTAGGTTGTAATCCAGCAATATTAGCACCTGTATTTTCTAATTATTCATTTGAAATAATTCCAGAGATGGATGACAACTCGACAATTTTAATACCATTCGAAACTAATCATAGGCATTTTCCACTTGGCGTGAGTGGGTCACAATTATGTCCAGAATCAATCAAATGGGTTAAGGACAATTGGGGAGTTACATATAGGTTGGTCGCAGGTTCCCCTGAATTTTCACTTGCTGTTGAAGCATTAAACTCAGGACAATTTGTTCAAAATACAACACTAACAATGGTTTCGTTGTGGGGCGCATTAGAGGCTCTATTCTCACCTGCTAACTCTGAACTTAAGTTTAGAGTCTCCTCGTTAATTGCTTCATATATCGAAGAACCAGGAGTTAAAAGGCTAGAAGCTCAAAAATCAATTGCGAAGCTATATGATAAACGTTCGTCAGCTGCTCATGGTAAGCCGAAGCATGGTGGAGATGACTTACTTGCAACCTTTAACTTACTTGGTAAAGTTTTATGCAAAATCATCAACGAGAAAGAGGTACCTTCTAAAGAGAAGCTAGAACAAGGTTTATTCGGGGTTTAGGTGTGTAAGCAGCTAACAAGCAATTCAACAGGACTAAAAACAGTGGGCTGTTCGCTTCGCTCCATTTTAGCCCACTATTTTTAGCCCGTTAATTGGGCGTTATGTTGCTAAGGAAAGTATGAGTAATATTCGAATAGTATTTATTATAACTGGATCTATTTTTCTAGTTCTAACTCATATCGGTGATACATATTATCGTGATTGGGTTTATACCAATCAAATAGCGGATTTTGGCTTGGCTAACTATTTACCAAGTATTACTGGGACTGCTACTGCGATTTTCCTTTTAATAGGGCTATCAAAAAAATCTTTTAACGAAGCTCCCTCCTCAGCATTTTGGGTAATGGTTGGTTGTGTAATATATGAGTTCATGCAGCCCACTTTAGGAACAGGTATCTTTGATTGGCAAGATTTAGTTGCTGTAGTAATCACAGGTTGTATTGTTGTTTTTGCACTAAACATATCAAATAAAACAATGGTTAGTACCGCAACATAACAAGCAATTCAACAGGACTAAAAACAGCGGGCTGTTCGCTTCGCTCCATTTTAGCCCACAATTTTTAGCCCGTTAATTGGGCGTTATACGAACTAAAGGATTAATTGATGATACGTATTGTTTTGCCTATGTTAGGCTTGTTTCTTTTTGGGTGTGCCACGACTGATAACAAGGATGATCCATTTAATAATATATCAAATGAAGCTCCCAAAATTCATAAAGATAAGCCCGGAGGCAAAGAAGCTGCTATGAGTGTAGCCTTAGCTGTGACTATAGGCGCCATAAATAGGGACAATTTTGAGTGCAACAAAGATTGTGAAGATGCGTTAAAAGAGTCTTTAGCCAATGCTAATAAATATAAATAACCAAGCAGTTGTTAAGGTTCGTATAACAAGCCATTCAAAAGGACAAAAAACAGCTTGCTGTCCTTCGTTCCTCAGGCATTATAGCAAGCTACTTTTTGCCTCTTAATGGGGCGTTAGGCATTCAAATCATGACGATGCGTTTTATCACATTTTTGTTTATATTTTTCTCTGCACAGGTGCTTGCGTGTTTTGCACCTATTCAAGGTGAAGAATTTGACGCGTTGGTAGTGATAACCAAGATTGGAAAAAATCACTATTCCTATGAATTCCCGTTAGAGGTTAATGGATATAAAAATGATGGAACAGTAACATTGGCGCTATCTCAAAAAGAAAGAGGCTCAATTATGGCTAATAGTCCTCACAAGGAGATATTTCCCAAAGAAGTGAATGGAAAAATGAAAGGTGAGTTTACTATCCCATCCAACGAGAAAAATGGTTTTCTGATTGTTTCATGGCCTCCAAAAGAAGATTGTTGTATGTGTGCAATTTTAGGTTTTTCAAAATTGGTAAATAGAGAGTGAATGCTTAGTTTCAAGTTTGAAGTGCGACAAAAGTAATTATTCATTAAAGCATTCCTCCGGTGTTTTATATCCCAATCTCTTTCTTGGTCTTGTATTTAATTTAGCTGCGATGGTATTACATCGTTGCTGA
>Ga0209396_1007038_pt1 | contig 10148 bp, 10 predicted proteins | sample GOMGulsemesocosm_6_FD_184638 | JGI IMG/M metagenome (GOLD analysis project Ga0209396, IMG submission 184638) | Methane-oxidizing microbial communities from mesocosms in the Gulf of Mexico - GOM8C Gulf of Mexico (SPAdes) (version 2) | ecosystem: Environmental > Aquatic > Marine > Cold seeps... | reverse complement strand
ATGACATATAAATTCATGGACCACAAAATTTTGTAGAAAATTCCGACGGCGCTTAAATTGACCATAATTTTGTTAGCTAAAATATTACGCCATCAAACGAATTCACACTCTAGGATCTTTGGAGATTTAGTCTGCTAGGACTAAAACACCATAGAAAATAATCACTTAAACTCATCGAAAAATTGCATCATAAAAAAGGGACCCTCACAGGGAGGGCCAAAATGCTCAAGAGAGAGTTGTATGAGGACATCTGCTATCGAGAGATGACAGGACTAGTTCCTCCTACGCTTGAGCGATGCACAAAACCAAAAAAAATGGTTGCTCCAGTAATTTACTGCTAATTCGGTCTTCAAAGGCAACTTCAGGACCAAGACTAAACCTAGCGAATAACCACTAGAAAAAATGCCTTTTAAACTAAACGTTAACGGGCCTTATTAGCTCATCCGCTTCTCTATCGGTAAGTGTTGATACCATATTTGAAATCGGCGCTGAAAATCGAATCGGCTTTATTTTATTGGCCAGCTCTCGGTCAAAGACAGGAACTTGACTCATGGCGTACTCAGTTAGAGCAGTGATAGTCAGAGAAGGATTAACTCCTAAGTTGCCAGGGATTATCGACCCATCAAGGACTCGAAGATTGGTGTAGCCAAACACTTCGCCTGACTCGTCAATCACACCGCTACTTGCGTTTTTCCCCATGACGACACCGCTCATAATGTGCGCGGTTAACGGTGTGCCCAGAATTATTTCGCTTAATGAGGAACCCGCCTCTCCACCCAACTTATCGGCGTAACTCTTTGTCGCCCTCTCGGCACTTGGAAACGACACGGATAACTTTTCATCACCACGTTTCTGGACGGCAGTAATATCTTTGCGAAATAATCGGTACCAACGCCTGCGCCACTCGAGATGGATAAAGGCTTCAGAGGTTTGCATCACGAGGAATATTATCGAGGACGTCGCTTTGCCTTTCGGCCACAACATTTTTGCTGTCTTAATGGGATGGAGAAGCGTATTACCCAAGAACTTTAACACTCGAGTGCCGCCCTCACCGGAGACCATCGGTACGTAAGGCGCAAACAACCAATTTGCGTCAGAGCCATCATTGAAGCGATTGATTTCCATATTGGTAGAATCATCGGCAGACATGAAGGAGGTAATGGTTAAACCTTCGTCGACTCGCTGCTTCATATTGTTGACACTGGTCAGTGTCTCTGAATTTGTTCTTATCTGCTGACCAAGCCAGCGCGAGATATTTGGCAGTGTTTTCACTTCATCGCGCATTCTCAAGAGCAGGGGAACCGTTCCCATGACACCGGCCGACAGCACCACTCCACGAGCGGTTAGACTGTATATTCGTTTGCCACCATCTTTTTCTTCTTTGACGGTAATGAGGTAGCCATTGCTGCCATCGCTACCCGTACCATTTTTTAAAATGGGTTCAATCCGAACCACCTCAGAGTCAGCACGTATTTCTGCGCCATTTCGCTCGGCAAAGTACAGATAGTTTTTCATCAACGTATTCTTTGCATTGTAACGACAGCCAATAATGCATCCTGCACAATAATTACAGGTGGAGCGCTGCGGCCCGTCACCGGCAAAATAGGGGTCGTCAACTTTTTTGCCGCGCTCGTCATCGCCACTTGGAAATAGCACACCGGTTGACACCGTCTCGTAGGTATCGCCTCGCCCCAACTCCTGCGCAACGTCCTTCAGTGCGTGATCCGCAATGTTCTCGTACTCGCTCTTTGCGGTTCCAAGCATGCGCTGAGCTAAGGAGTAGTACGGCTGTAGCTTCTGATACCAGTCAGGTCTAATTTGCGACCAGCCGGACGACTCAAAAACTTTTGGATCGGGTATGAAGTGGACGTTCGCGTAAATTTGGGAACCGCCTCCAACACCAACTCCGTGCAATATACCAACCTTGCTCGTGTGGGTAATTTGCATAGAGCCCCTCAAGCCTAACTTGGGCTCCCAAAGCGCATTTTTCACCTCCCAGTTGGTTTTTGGAAAGTCGCTATCCTCACGGCGGCGACCTTTTTCCAACACCAAGACTCTATTGCCTTTTTCCGTGAGCCTGAGCGCACTGACAGCCCCGCCAAAACCGGAACCAATAATAATCTGGTCGTAATCCAACATGCGCTCACTCACTCCCGAATACGTTTAGTGCCGTGCGTCTCGATATTTTCACAATATAACACCGGTGTAATATAACGTCCATGTAATATTAATGCTGTGTTATATTAAATACTCACAAAATGATAGGAAATTGGCTTAATCAGTTATGACTAGTTCTAGAGGAAACGTTAAAGATGTTAGCCGTACACTGGCGCTCAGAAAATCCGGAAGGCCCAGCTCTGACGCGCTGCAAGGTGATGAGCTTCGTGAGCATGTTATTGCGGCAGCGAGCGTAATTTACGGCGAACACGGCTATAGAGGCACCACCATTGCTAAGATCGCTGGTGCAGCGGGTATATCTCGGCCGTTGTTTTACCGTTTATTCAAAGATCGATGGGATGTTTTGGATATTATTATTGAACGGGCAAATGAGGAGCTACTAAGCGCTACCCTGGTCGCGCTATCGAATACAACAGATCTGTTCTCCATGCTAAACGCGGGTATCGATGCGTACTTCGATTGGTGTCGCAATTACGGACCGGTGGTCGGCCCGCTGTACCAAGAAATCCATGATCCAGAATCTCCAGCATCAAAGCACCATAAAATCACCATAACGCGGATGAGAAATTTAATCATAGAAACCACACAACTGAGGAACCTACCCAATTACTCGCCGCTGGTATTTGAAACTCTGCAACACACGATTGAGCATGTTGCGAGCACCATTTTTTGGCCTGAGGCACAACCAGAAGAAATTATTAGCCAGCATCGAGCCATACTTCAACGGATTGTCATGGCGACACTAGCAAGACCAGAGGATATGGAGCAGGTTCCAAGCATAGAGAGCATTTTGACAGACACCTGAAAAACCAAGCTGGGAGGTTTGGTTTTTCAGGTGATGCCTGCACAAACTCATGCAGGCTATTGATGCGAACTTAGTAATGTATTACTGAGAGTTGGTTTCTTAGAAGCTCTCCAGCGTGCCCTGACCATTGTACTGCGTACTAAACCCAGCAACACGAGTGAGCGTATAATCGGGCTCACGAATTGTGCTAACTTTAAAGAAATCTGCTTTTACTTCGTCAGAGCTTAACTCCAGTAAAGTAAAACCATTACCATGTGGATCATGCCACACGACCTCGTCATTCGCCTCTGAAAATAGCTCGCCCAGCTTATCAACGCTAGGCATGTAGTTGCCAAACCCCGGAGACGTAACGCTAGTACACCCAAATTCCACACCGCGTGACTCACCGTCTTTGTCTGCAAGATTATTGGCCCAAGCGGTATGAGTGTCACCGGTCAAGGTAATGAGCCGCGCACCAGCGCTTTTAGATGCGCTATACAACCGCTCGCGTGCGGCGGGAAAGCCGTCCCAAGCATCTAGATTAAGGGGCAAGCCTAGGGCGGAAAAATCGATAAAAGGCTTCACCCTTGGCTCTGTAATAAGATCCTTATCCTCAGCACTTAGTTTTTTAGTAAAATCTGGCGGATTCACCCTCGCCATAATGGTTTGATTGGCGAGCACCTGCCATGACTTGTTGGTTTTGACCGATTCAGTCAGAGTCTCAGAGAGCCAGGCCTCCTGTTTACGACCCAACATGGTTCGCTCGGAATCGTTAACACGGGTCATAACCTCACGCACTCGCTCTTTAACATCCTCCTGCGCAACTTCGTGCATTTCGGTCGCCCAGTCGATCTCTTTAGAACGCCCCGTAAGCCGAGTCTCTAGGCAAACGATACTGGCGACATCACCAAAATCGAATGACCTCCACATGGCGCTGCGGGCTGTGCCGGCAATTGGGTCACGTACAGGCATCCACTCCAAATAGGCTTGTACCGCCATCTGTTTGCGATTGCTCCAAGCTCCTTCGCTCTTAGGGTCGTGGTTTGCGGCGCCGGTGCGATAAGAGTTATCAGCTGTTTCGTGATCATCCCACGTACAAATCCACGGAGCACAAGCGTGAGCATCTTGTAGCGCTGTTTCAGATTTGTACTGTGCATGACGGCGTCGGTAATCTGCCAGCGTAGTGATTTCCGTCACCGGATCGTGATTGCGGCCGAGCGCAGCACCTGTTTTTCCACCGTAACCATCTACTCCATATTCGTAAAGATAGTCGCCAAGATGGATGACCGCATCCAACTTCTCAAGCTTGGAGATAGCGTCATAGGTGTGAAACAAACCAAATTGGTAATTCGTACAGGAAACCATTGCGGCTCTCACCGGAGCATTCCCATCTGCCGCAAGTGTTTTGGTTCTTCCCACAGGCGAAACAACGATTTTTGAATCTGTCTGAATACTAAAGGTATAAAAGTACTCGCTCGCAGGGCTGAGGCCATCTACGTCCGTCTTGACCGTGTAATCTTGCTCGGCTGAAGTACGAACCGTGCCTGAACGCACCACACGGGTTAGTGCTTCATCTTCAAACATCTGCCAAGCGACATCCACCACCGGCCCTGGCTTATCAAGGTTCACCCGCGTCCAAAGTATCACCCTATCACTTTGAGGATCACCCGATGCCACACCATGATCGAAGGCAGCAGTACCGCTATAGCGTATCTGGGCGTCCCCATCCGTTAACACCTGGCAACCTGCCAAGCCCATTGCTCCACCCACTAGGCCAAGCGCGCCGCGTCGTGTGACATCTACCATGCAGTGATCTCCTGTTAGAAAAAATGTTTGAGTATGTACTAGCGGAAGAAGTTTGCCAATTTCTTCAAGGCCTGTTTCATATCACGGGTGACAATGAATTTAACCAGAAAATCTGGAATCCATTTAGGGCCATTAAATTCAATATTGTACTGAACTTCAGTCGTTGGCCCTTTATGGATAAAGACAACATTTCCGCGATGCTCTGTGACGGGCCCTGAGCCTATTATCTGGTAGCTAAAACCATTGTCCGATGCCGCGGTGATTTCTTCCTTAAATATTTGCTTGCCTGAACTTACCTGACGTATGCAACCTTTACCACCAAAAGCTTCAGCGGTATTCTCAGCTTTTATCACCGAAAATTCCGCATTGAAAAAGCGGCTCAAATTTACATGATCTAACATCACCGCCAATAGCTCTTGCGGTGTACTCGACATTTCCTGCTGAACAAAAATGTGAATCGACGCGGGTTTGCTCTCATTCATTTAACACTTCCTCTCAATTTCTTGTAATAAATCTGTAGCTGACGAAGGTTATTGGCTCGATCGTCAACGTATTGGGCTCATTTCGCCATAGTGGTTTGAAGTGGCTATCAACCGGGCTAGGGCATTGGCTTTCGGAAGGCGCTCGACCACTCTGGCTCGATGGAGAATCGGTAGCGCAAGACTAACCTTAAAGCTAGCTTTAAGGTCAATACCTAAACCCATGAAGAAAGAGCGTATTGGAGAGTGGTTAGAATCTAGCGCAGCAGCCTTATTCACTATCGACTTATACATCTGAAACGGCCTATTGCCTCATGCATCCACGGCCACCATTATGAATGACTGGCGGACGGCAACTCGGTTTCAGATGATTTTTTTGTGGGGAGGCGAGCTAGATTTTGTTAGATGAGCAAACCACACATCTGGCTATGAGCAGGGCTAGAATCAGATGCTAGCGACTCGAATCATATTTTCAGCAGGATTTTGTACAACTGCTCTTGATCCTTATCTGAGAGCCCTAAGGTGACGGCCATAAGATCCTCATCCGCCGCGTCGTGAGCCTTGCGCCCGGCCTTAGTAATTGAAACATGAACCACTCGTTGATCATCAAGTGAGCGAAGCTTAATAATAAACCCCGCCTCCTCCATTTTGTTCAAGGTACGAGAAACATTGGGGCTTTCATCAACCATCATTGCCTTTAACTCGTTGACGGTCAGCTGTCCATCCGGCGAAGAAGCCAACGAATGCAAAATACTCAGCTGCAACATGGACAGAGCATGCGGGGCCACCTGCCGCTCCAGCTTTACTTTTAGTTCTTGCCCCGTGCAAACAAGAAGCCCTAGATTCTTTTGCTCTAGCGTCATGCCGGAGTTAACAATGAGTTTCTTATTTGCCATTATGCGAATTCCACCGACGATTCCAAATTCCCAGAGTATACCTCAGTCAACTCCCAAAGCGGGAATGGCATATTGCCAAGTAATTAACCGAATAACTGACCAATAAGAAACGCATCACATAGGGATTCATAATTCAGGAAACACCCTATCACAGTGAAAATCAGTACACCCGCAATCCCATTTTAACAGAGCAGGATTCGACCGGCAGCCGTAACGCCAAGTGTTAACAGTAGAGAGTAGTCATTGAAACAGATGGATATTTATGAAACACCAAAAAATGAATACATCGTCTTCTCAGGCTCACGAGCCAAGAGCGAAAAATCATTTAGATCAGGTTAATCCAACCCGCCCCGCCCCAGATGTTTCTTCGCTTTGGTTGGCGTATCTGACACTTGGCCGCTCGATTATTCAGCTCAATCTATTGCTATACATTAGCCGCTAGCACCTAATAATGATCACAAATTACTAAATAAATTGGACACCCTACTACTTCACCTCTTATATTCATTTCCATACCATATAGACGAGCCTTGGAAATTTAAGCAACGCTATTTTTACTTCGTATCTGGAGCGACGCATCGTCGTCTCTGCAGGCATTATTTTTTGTGATAGGAATTATTACTCATGCAACATCTAATAGATGACTTTGTCGAAATGAACACTAGCGGACTGGTTTTGGAGCTTTGTGAAAAGTATTACCATGAGAGTGTATTGATGCTCAACAATGGCGCCGTATTTGCAGAGTCGATGAGAGAGTCGTACAACAAGCAAAAGGGCTTTGTAGAGTCTGTATTCAAGTTTGACGTAAAATTACTTTCCTCTACCATTCACGAAAATACGGCCGAGCTGACCTTTCACTATAAAATGACCAATCAAGATTCGAGCATAAATGAGTTTACTGGAAAACATATACAAACGTGGGACAACGGAAAGATCATTCGTGAAGAGTACCTTTCCGCTAAATAAGTACCCGTGGTTCTTATGTATATCGATAACAAAGTAATTTTCACAAAAGAAATACACACCCTGGGTACAGAATTTTAATGGAAACATTTTTCCGCGCAGCACTTAACCGAGGGATTGAGCGGCCCTTCCGGCCGGCATAGATAATCCCCAAAACTTAACTCCTCACTCATATCCAACTCTTCAGCGACTCGATACCTACTTAATTGTCTCAATCCGCACTCTCAGGCCGGTTTTTTACTTTACAGAAAGGCTGTACAAATATACAGTTCACTCATTTCCAATAAGGAGTGAATTTCAATGTTTGCGACCAAACCGTTTTTTGTTAGCACAATCCTTTCATTCGCCAGCGCCTTCTCTTACGCCGAGAGCGCTGTAGTGGTTGAATGGGCGCCGTTCATCAAAGCGGTTGATATTTCAGACTCTGTATTAATCCACACGGCCGATAAAGTAACCTCTGGATTCCTGACTCACCAAGCCGGATTTATAAAAAGAGAGCTCGTTAAAAAATCGGATAGTGAATATGCCGACATCATTCACTGGAACACCAAAAGTGATGCCACCGCGGCGGCCAATAAAGTGGAAACGTGCACCGTATGCGCTGAGTACTTCGAGCTAATGAACATAAGCGAAAGTGACGCAGCCGGCGCTGGATTTTCCTATTTTAGCGTTCTAAAGACATGGTCGATAGAACCGTAAATAGTGAAAACAGGGCCTTGATCTGTATTATTGGTAACCACATTTAACTGGGACTTATCGCTGATGACAAAGATTGATTACAAAAAACAACTGAAAGAGCTCTATAGACCAACAGCAAAAAAAGTAACTCAGGTCGATGTCCCCACAATGAACTTTCTCATGGTCGATGGCGCGGGCGAGCCGGGATCACCGGTATACGGAGAAGCCATCGAGGCTCTATATTCAGTCTCATACACACTTAAATTCATGATAAAGAAAGGTGAACTTGGAGTAGATTACGGCGTACTGCCGCTTGAAGGCTTGTGGTGGGCTGAGAATATGTCAGATTTTGTCAACGACAATAAATCCAACTGGATTTGGACGATGATGATTATGCAACCGGAGCTTGTAACTCCAGACTTAGTGCAGAAGGCCATCGCTCAGGTTAGAATCAAAAAAAATCTTGCCGCTATTGATAAAGTCCGCTTCGAGCCGTTTTCAGAGGGAATATGCGCTCAAACACTACACGTTGGCCCATTCTCAGAAGAAGGCCCTACAGTTGAACGCGTTCATTCATTTATAGACGCTTGTGGCGCAACACTAACGGGTAAGCACCATGAAATTTATTTGTCAGATATTCGCCGAGCGGCTCCTGAAAACTGGAAGACGGTCATTAGGCAACCAATGACAAATACAAGTATTGAGGTGAATAACTCTCTGGCCTAAGCTTAACCCCCTTCAGCTCAAGGAAGCTGTAGAATGTTAAGCGCTGAAACCCCCTGCCTATGTGGAGCATGGAAGATAACAGCAAAAGAAATCACAGAAGCCGAAATAATGGATCACTTTTCGTCCAAAATTTTTCCAGTGGCAACAAGATTCCAGCACCTTGCCGCAAGACACCGTCTGCCACCAATACCAACACTGCACCTTATCTGGCGTTTATGACGCTTATAGTGCATAGGAACCTTATGAAACTCTCTACCGTACTTGTGTTTTCTATGCTGCTTTGTCTGCAAACTCTCTCATTTGCACAAACAGAGTCGACCATCCAGATACGAAATCTGACCGAAGGTGTATGGGTTCACACTTCGACATACACCTATCCAAACGCCGTCAAATTTCCGTCCAATGGGCTTATCGTACAGGACGGCGAAGAACTGACTCTTATCGATACTGCTTGGGGTGAACTGCGAACGGTGGAGCTACTCAAAGCAATCGAGTCACAGATAAACCTCCCCGTAACTACAGCGATTGTCACACATGCACATGGCGATCGTGCAGCTGGTGTTGATGTTCTGGAGTCAGTAGGTATTAAGGTTACTTCTCACCCGCTGACCCAGCGCATTACCAAAGAGCATGGTTTGCCGGTACCCAACCATGTGTTTAATAACCTTGCTGCACCTCGATCTACGACCAAAGTTGGGAAACTCGAAGTCATTTTCCCCGGCCCCGCCCACGCCATGGACAACCTCTTAGTCTGGCTACCCGATGAAAAAATACTTTTTGGCGGCTGTGCGATACGAGCTATTTCTGCAACCTCTGCCGGCAATACCTCGCATGGCGACATTGAGTCATGGATTAAAGTGATGAAGTTTCTTCGCAGCCAGTATAAGAGCGCGATAACAGTAATCCCTGGTCATGGTGAGGTGGGCGGCGTTGAACTGGTAGACCACACCGCCCGCTTAGTTGAGGCCTTAAGGTAGATGCTATCGAAACACGCGGCCATTCGTTCCGGCTTTACGCTCACTATCAAGCTGTAATCATCAATGACAATCGATTTTAAAATGAAAAACACAGACAGCGACACCGCGACAACAGAAGAACGTTTGCTCTTGAAGGAAGATCAACGGTTGATTGTCGATCGATCGTTCTCTAATTTAGACTGGGAAAACGAACATGAACAAAATCTAACTTTTAGAAACTGCACAATAACTGACTCAAATTTCTCCGGTGCAAACCTAGATGACCTTCGATTTGAAAACTGCCGACTATTCAACTGTAATTTTCGCGGTGCAAGCATTAAGAATGGTATTTTTGAGGATACGACTTTTTACGACAAACAAAACCAAAGTGGCTGCGATTTTCAGACGACTGACTTAAGGCACTCCGAGTTTCAACACTGCGATATATCGACAAGTAACTTTTATCGCTCTGAACTGTTCGACATTACAATTAATGAGTGCCAGGCTCAGGGATGTAACTTTGAGCTTGCGGATTTCGTGAGCGTCGTCAGTAAGAGTGTGTTGTTTAGCTCGGCTAAGTTAACAAAATCAAACTTCAAATACGCAGACTTTGAAGGAGTTTATCTAGAAAAGTGCGACCTTTCAGAGAGTATTCTTACTGCCGCGGTCTTGTCTCGAGCAA
>Ga0209396_1007030_pt1 | contig 10153 bp, 6 predicted proteins | sample GOMGulsemesocosm_6_FD_184638 | JGI IMG/M metagenome (GOLD analysis project Ga0209396, IMG submission 184638) | Methane-oxidizing microbial communities from mesocosms in the Gulf of Mexico - GOM8C Gulf of Mexico (SPAdes) (version 2) | ecosystem: Environmental > Aquatic > Marine > Cold seeps... | reverse complement strand
ATGGATCATTGCTTTTTTGTTGCAAAGATGTGATAAAACGTAACAGGGTTCAGTGTGAGCTTATAATAAAAATATGATGAAAGGGAACAGTATGAAATTTAACAAATCAATTATCGCTACATTCGTAGGCACTGCATTAGCAACAACAGCATTAGGCGTTGCAGCGAATGACATGCCAACTAAAAATTATCCAGTTAAAAATATTGCAGCCAACCATGCCTCAAGTAAAATGGCAACTGCAAGCAATAATGCAGCCACTGAAAGTGGTATGCGTAACCAATTTGATGCACAACTTGGTAAAACCACATTTGCATGGGCAGGAAAAAATCTTGCTACTCCTGATTTAGGTGCTATAGCTGCCGAACATCAACTTGCTTTTGCTGCCGATTTCTATCTGAACAAATTAACGGGTCAATCATCACAAAAATCGAGTCTTTCTCAGCCCGTACTTGCTTCTGTTCATGATTTAGGTCGTGGCGCAAAAATAGCTAAATATAAACAAGAAGTTGCTGGTGTTGAAGTATTCAATCGTGAATACAACATCATGATGGATCGTGAATTTAAGTTAGTCGCTTCATCTGGCTATTTTGCGGATAAAAAAACACCAGCTTCAGTAAAAGACATGAGCTCAGCTTTTGGTGATTCTGCACAGGCTGTAAACGCAGCATTTTCTGCTATGGGTGGAGACGCAGGTTCAGTTGAATTGGTTGCTAAAACTGCAAGCGGTAAATATCAAGAATTCTCTGTAACTAATTCTTCAGCTGATAAAGCAATTGTTGGTGAGCCAAGAACAAAACAAGTATTCTTTGAACATAAAGGCCAGCTAGTTGCTGCACATTATGTGGAAATCGAAACTGCTGCTCCTGATTCTGTAGAGTCTGAAACCTTTAGTTATGTAATTTCAGCCAAATCAAGCGAAGTATTATTTAAAAACAACTTAACTAGCCATGCTGCTGATTTTAATTACCGTGTATATGCTGATGAAAATGCAAAGCCTTGGGATAGTCCACACGGTAATGTAATGCCAGCTCCACAAGGTGCAGATGTTTATGCTTATAGAACTGCAGAATATTTAGAAGCTCCTTTAGTAACTTTAAGTCATGGCCCTATCAGTACTATGGACCCATGGTTAGCTGACGATGCAACGTCTACAATGGGTAATAACGTATTAGCTTATGTTGATGTTATTGCACCTAATGGTCCAAGTAACGGCGATTATACCGCTGAAATGACCAGTGCTAATACCTTTGATTATGCATATGATACTGACCAGAAAGAATATTCAATGCATAACCGCAAAGCGGCTATTGTTAACTTGTTCTACATGAATAACTACTTACATGATGATTACTATGATCATGGCTTTGATGAAATGTCAGGTAATGGTCAGGCATCTAACTACGAACGTGGTGGTGAAGAAGGTGATGCACTTCATGTTCAAGTTCAAGATTACTCAGGTTTTAACAATGCCAACATGTCTACACCAGCTGATGGTCGTTCTCCACAAATGCAAATGTACTTGTGGGATGTATCTTCACCAGTAAATGGTGTTGATCAAGGCGTTACGATCACAACACACGATGACCTAGGTCTTCTAGCTCGTGTTGGTGGTGCTGACTTTGGTCCTGCAGATTTTGATCTAACTGGTGATTTAGTACGTCTTATTGACGGTGTTGATGAAGTTGACGGAGACGCTACCTCATTTAATGATGGTTGTGAAGCAGCTACAAATGGCGCTGACTTACTCGGTAAAATCGCAGTAATTGACCGTGGTGCTTGTGCCTTCACAGTAAAAGTACTAAATGCTCAAGCTGCAGGCGCTATCGCTGTACTCATCGCAAACAACAAAGATGGTGATTCTGTTAGTGGCATGACAGGTGATGCTCCAACTATTACTATTCCAACTTTGATGGTTTCAGAAAATAACGGCGCAGCAATCTACGCATTATTAGCAGCAGATGAAACTGTCTCTATTTCTATGTTCAAAAACGACTTAGACACTATGTTTAAAGGAAGTGCTTGGGATAACGGTATTGTAGCTCACGAATGGGGACATTATATCAGTAACCGTTTAGTTGGTAACAGTAACGGTTTAAGCAGTCAACAATCACGCGCTATGGGTGAAGGTTTTGGTGATTTCCATGCTTTATTGTTATTGACAGAAGAAAAAGATGCCTTAATGGCTGGCAATGAAACACATGGTTTACCTCATAGTGTTACTACCTACGTAGAAAGTTTTGTAGATGGTATTCGTCCATTCCCTTATTCAACAGATTTAGCGATTAACCCATCGACATTTAAAGATGTAGCGCTTTATCCTGAAGAAGTTCACGCTCCTGGCTCTGTATTCTCTAATATGTTATGGGAATCTTATGTAAGCATGATCAACAGCGATACTCATACTTTTGCTGAAGCAAATGGCTTAATGAAAGATTACTTGCTTGCTGGCTACAAAATGATGCCAATCGCACCAACGTTTATTGAAGCACGTGATGCAATATTAGCAGCGGCTTATGCCAATGATCCTGCAGACCACACAATTATTCTTGCGGCATTTGCCAAGCGTGGTATGGGACTAGGCGCAGTAGCACCAAGTCGTTATGACGATCAATTTAGTGGTGTAGTTGAATCAACTAAAACTGAATTATCGGCATTCAGTGTAGTAGGACAAGAGTTAAATGCTAACTATGAAGGTCTAACTTCTGGTTACTGTTCTAACGATAATGTACTTGATGCTGGTGAAACAGCTACGGTTAGCTTTACTGTTTCAAACCGAGGAACTGAGAGTTACGAGAACGTTAAAGCTCAAATCGAAGTTGTTAGTGGTCAAGATATTACTTTTGCTAATGATGGTATGATTACATTTGCAAGTTTAGATGTAACAGGTTCAGCAACAAGTATTCCACTTGAATTTACATTAAATGAAGCTGCAATTTCTGACAGTATAGAATTGAAAATTACTTTCCCTGAACTTGCATCTGATGTAGCTGATGACTACTCATTCACAACAGAAGTTAACTATGACTTCACTGCTCGTGAATTAGTAGGCACATCACAAACTCAGACTATGGACACACTTTCGGCACTTAATGACTTCTCTGAGAAAGTTATGATTGGTGGTGATGGAGCTGTTGGTACAGCAAGTTTAGGTGCTTGGGGAGGCGGTGATAATTACCTTTGGATAAATAACAATGAGTATCCAACTGATGTTGCTTATGAAACCCAAGAAATGGCTGTAGGTTATGATGCCACGGATTACCAAATTACTTGGTATCAATACTACAATCTTGAAGCTGATTGGGATGGTGGTGTTGTTGAAGTTAGTATTAATGGTGATGCATGGATTGACGTAACTGAAGTTAATGGCGAGTTTATAGTTGCCGGATATCCATCAACCATTAAAGACAACGCAGAATCTCCTCTTGCAGGACGTGATGCATTTACTGGTTCTTATCAGGGTTGGGAACGTGTATCATTTGGTCAATCTTTAAATGGTAACCTTGTGAAATTCCGCTTCCGTATTTCAAGTGATACTAATACAAAAGCAGACGGTTGGTTGATTGATGAAATCACATTCGACAACCTTGAAACAGGTATTTTCTCTGACGTAGTTGCTGGCGATACTTACGCTTGTGATAACCGTTTACCAACAGTTTCTGGTGGCGACGATCAAAGTGTTAACGAAGGTACAACAGCAACTATGTCTATTGACGCAGTTGATGCTAACGCTGATGCACTTACTTACGCTTGGACTCAAGACTCAGGTACAGAAGTTACATTAACCGGCGCTGACTCTGCAACGGCAAGCTTTACGGCTCCTGCTGTTTCAGGCAGTGGTGAAGACCTTGTGTTTACTGCTACAGTAAATGATGGCACTGGCACGGTAAGCAAAACAGTTACAGTATCAGTAGATAACGTTATTGTACCGTATGTTAAACCAGTTAAAGCTAAAAGTGATAGTGGTGGTTCTACTGGCTTATTAGCATTCTTATTATTACCTCTTGCGTTGTTACGCCGTCGTAAGTAAGTATGTAAAAAGCTAAGTATGTAAATTACTTAACAAGACTTAAAGGCTGGTTATTATTTTAACCAGCCTTTTTTATGTCTTAAAATAAAGTAAATATTACTCTGAGCTATTAATCGACAAAAAAGAGATGAACTATGATAAAAAAACTACCTATTACCATGCTCTTACTGCTCAGTATCAGTGCTTGTTCAGATACAGCACAAAAAGCAGAAAAATCAAAAGGACCAGAGATATCAAAAGAACCAGAGACACAAAGTGTTTTAAAAGAAAATAAGGGCAGTGTTGAGAATTCAATGCCCGTTTTATCAGACACTAAAAAGGAAAAAATATTAAAAAAGCTTAAAGAAATCAAGAACAACAATAATAAAAATTTGAATCAAGCTCGCAGCGTTAGTATTAACGGTGAAAAATTTAGAACCACCACTTGGCCCGTAATAAAAGGATCTACGGTATACAATGTACTTATGAAGGAAAAAGGGAAAATAAAAGGAACATTTGTTGTCGTGTTAACACAGGGTAAAGCACTTTCTGACACAATCAGAGAAAGTTATACAATAAAGAAAATAGCTAAAAATACATTCAAATTAGGACCTAATAACCGCAAAATCTTGGATATGATGCAAGAGTACAAAAGCTTAATGAAAGAAAGCTTTCACATAGTAGAAATGGAAGTTGATTATAGCCCGATAGATACAAATCAAGAATTTTGACAACTAAGTAAAAAACAAAATGGGAAGAAGCTTCCCATTTTGTGAGTGAACGCTATTAGTTAGTGTTTTACTTCATTGATAAAGGCCTGTAATTGGGCTTCATCAAATTTGTAAGTTGTTAAGCAGTGGTCACATGTCATTGTTACGCAACCTTGCTCTTCAATAATACTTTTTAATTCAACCGGCTCTACTTGAGCAATAGCGGTTAAACACTTCTCTTCTGAGCAGCTACATTGATAATTAACAGCTTGGGGCTCAAATAAACGGACTTCTTCTTGATGATACAAACGATAAAGTAAAGTTTCAGCATCTAGTGAAAAAATTTCATCTGCTTTAATGGTATTGGTGAGTTGGCATAAGTGTTCAAAATCACTGAGTTGCTGCTCTTTGTCATCGCCATCAGGTAATAGCTGTATTAAGCTTCCTGCAACTTGAGTATTGTCAGTATTATTAAATAACCAAATCTTAGTGGGTATTTGTTCGGAAACTTCAAAGTAATGGGCTAAACAATCGGCTAAGTTATCTTCATCAAGCGCAACCACACCTTGGTAAGCTTCACCTTTTTCAGGACGAATGGTGATCACCATCGTACCTTTACCCATTAAAGCTTGTAGACCATTAGCGTCGGTAGGTTGTGATAAACGTGCAATGCCGCGCATATTTTGATTATGGTCGCCATTAACAGACATATAGCCAACAGGTCCGTTACCTTGTAATTGTACGGTAATCTCTCCCTCGAACTTTAAGGTCGCAGTGAGTAAACAAGTTGCTGCAACTAATTCACCCAACAGAGTTTGTACGCCCAAAGGATACTCGTGCAAAGCAATTATTTCTTGGTACGTTTTTGTTAATTGCACAAGCTCACCACGAGCATGTTTACCATCGAATAAGTAGCGATTTAAAACATCAGATTTAGCAGTCACAGTTACATCCTTTCTTTGAATTGTCTTAGTTTTCGGCGTTGTTTTTTATCAGGTTTCGTATCGCTTGCTGGGCTCAGTAAAATGCCCTGTTTACGTGCTAATGCGTTCTTTTCACGGCTAGCGATACTGTTTTCTGTTTCTTGGTAAAGCGTTTGTGCAAAGCACGCGTCTCGGCGTTTATCTGCTAATGCAAGCACGATAACTTCTCGTTCTTCATAACTTTGACGCAGTATAACTTTGTCACCAACAGAAACGGTCTTACCAGATTTAGTACGTTGACCATTATAGAACACTTTTCCTCCATCGATCATCTGTTTAGCGATGGCTCGGGTTTTATAAAAACGAGCAGCCCAAAGCCATTTATCGAGGCGGGTTGACGTATTATCAGTTGAAGGCTGATTTTGTTTCATTTAATGACCATATTTCTATAAATAAATGTCGGGGCGAAAATATCATAACTGCCCATAATGTCTAGTCTTTTCATATGATGAGGGCCGATTCTGGAAATATTCGCTTGCAAATTGAGTAACTAAATTGTTAATAAATATTAAAATCACTATGTTATTCTTGTTGATAGCGCCTACCTCAAGTATTATCGGGTAGAACAATAAACACTAATAATAAAAACTAATAAAAGTACCTATAAAGATAACCATGCAATTACCTTCAAACTTTTCAAGCGTAGCCGACTTTTTTTCACAGTTACCTCAGCAAAAAATAGCTAAGGTGATCAGCGTGCTCTTGTTAGTCTATATTGCATACGTATTTGCACAAATTACCTGGCTAATTGCGCCCAGCGGCGAATATCAAGCATCCTCAAATATTACTGCAAAGATAGCAACACAAAATACTAAAACATCGACAATCAGCTTATCAAGTTTAAAGTCATTGAATTTATTTGGTCATTACACAGACAAAATAGAAGAAGTTGAAATTGTTGAAACCGAAAGTGTTCCGGAAACACAATTGAACTTAACGCTGTCAGGTGTTGTAGCAAGTGACAACAAAGCAATTTCAGCCGCAGTTATTGAAAATTCAGGAAAGCAAGACACTTATAGCCCAGGTGAAACTATTACCGGAACACGTGCCGTACTTGATAGCGTATTTAGTGACCGAGTATTTTTAAAGCATTCTGGAAAACTTGAAACTCTAATGCTTGATGGCTTTGATTACACTGAAAAGGCTAAAAAGGTTCAGCCAGCAGCGACAAGTCGCTCTTCTTTCACTAAGAAGAAGTCACCAAGAAGCAAGAGTCGATTAACCTCTCCGAATGTCGTTGATCACAGAACAAATAAAATGCTGAGCAAAAATGCTAAGTTATTGAAAGAAGATATTAATGCTGACCCAAGTAAGATTACCGATTATTTAAAAATATCGCCAAAACGTCAAAATGGCAAAATCATTGGTTATCGGTTGATGCCCGGAAAAAATGCAGCATTTTTCCAAAATTCAGGGTTGAAATCTGGTGATGTTGCTATTCAAATGAATGGCTATGATTTAACAGCGCCAAGTGAAGCTGCACAGGCTCTATCAGCACTAAAACAAGATAAAGAAGTATCGCTATTAATTGACCGTAATGGCGAATTAAACGAAATATTATTTAGTATTGGTGGTTAACGCCCTTACTTATCAAAATTGAGAATTTAGTTATGAGAAAATTTTTCTTGCGCAAGACTTTAAGCGCTCCTTGGTATAAACGTTTATTAACAACAGGTTTAACTGTTGTGATGATGAATACCTTACTGTTTAGTGCGAACATAAGTGCTGCGAAGTTTTCTCCCAATTTTAAGGGGACTGAAATTGCTGAATTCATTCACATAGTCGGAAAAAACCTTAAAAAGACTATGATTGTTGACCCCAATGTTAGAGGTAAAGTCAATCTTCGTACACAAGACGAGTTGACTGAAAAACAGTACTATCAAGTATTTTTAAATGTACTTGAAGTCTATGGTTTTGCAGCGGTAGAAATGGAGAACAATGTTGTCAAAATCATTCGTAATAAAGATGCAAAAACCTCATCGATTCCTGTAGTTGGTAATGATAACCCGGGTGTCGGCGATGAAATGGTTACTCGTGTTGTTGAAGTTAAAAATGTAACCGTACGTGAACTAACGCCATTACTTCGTCAACTCTCTGATCAAGCTGGCGGTGGTAACGTAGTTAATTATGATCCAGCTAACGTGATCATGCTTACCGGTACAGCAGCAGTGGTGAATCGTTTAGTTAAAATTATTGAGCGTGTCGACAAAGCCGGCGACCAAGACGTACAGATTATTAAATTAAAATATGCTTCAGCGGCAGAAATGGTCCGTATTGTTGAAGCAATGAATAAATCATCAAAAGGTAAAGCAGGCACACCAACATTCCTTATCCCTAAAATAGTGGCAGATGAACGTACTAATAGCGTAATCGTAAGTGGCGAGTCTCAAGCAAGAGAACGTATTGCCACATTAATTTCTCGTTTAGACAGTGAGTTAGAAACTAACGGCAATACTCGTGTTTATTATTTAAAATATTCTAAAGCTGAAGATTTAGTTAAAGTTTTAGAAGGTGTTAGTAAATCAATAGAAGCCGAGAGTAGCTCGAGTAAAAGCGGCAATAAAAGCAGTAAAAAACGCAATGTCAGCATTGACGCTCACGAAGATACCAATACCTTAGTTATTACTGCTCAGCAAGATATGTTGCGTTCACTTGAAGCGGTTATTCATAAATTAGATGTTCGCCGCGCACAAGTACTTGTTGAAGCTATTATCGTTGAAGTGTTTGAAAGTGACGGTGTAAGTTTAGGTGTGCAATGGATAAGCGAAGAAGGTGGTTTTACACAGTTTAATAATGGGCCAGCTCCAATTAGTGCCGTTGCCGCGGCAGCTGAAGCAGCACAAACTACCGCAGGAGAACCGGGAACATTTATCACTAACTCTTTAGGCGAAGTGATCGGTAAAAACCCTGACGGTAATGACATAAAGGGCGATTACGGTTTAGCCGCATCTTTACTCGGCTCTGTTAGTGGTGGCATGTTTGGCATAATGAAAAACGGCTGGGGCGCCATTGTACAAGCCGTAAGTAATGATACCAATTCTAATATTCTTGCTACCCCAAGTATCACTACCCTAGACAATGAAGAAGCGCACTTTTTAGTGGGTCAAGAGATTCCTATTTTAACAGGGTCTACTGCAGGTAGTAATAATGCTAATCCATTTCAAACAGTAGAACGCCAAGAAGTCGGTATAAAACTTACCGTAACGCCACAAGTGAATGAAGGTAGTGGTGTGCAGTTAACTATTGAGCAAGAAGTATCTTCAGTAAGTGGCGCAACAGGTGTTGATATTGCTATCAACAAACGTGAAATAAAAACAGTGGTTATGGCAGATTCCGGTGCAACGGTGGTTCTTGGTGGCTTGATTGACGAAGACGTACAAGAAAGTGTGCAAAAAGTCCCATTATTAGGCGACATTCCGTTTATCGGCCACTTATTTAAATCAACAAAAACCTCGACACGTAAACGTAATTTAATGGTATTTATTCGCCCAACAATTATTCGTGACGGTATATTGATGGATGAAATCAGTAAAGAAAAATACAACTATATACGTGCAACTGAAATCCGCAAAAAAGAAGACGGTTTGTCATTAATGAGTGATGAGAAAATGCCATTATTACCTGAATGGAATGACAAACTTACTTTGCCACCTTCATTTGATGAATACATGAAAAACGATGACTCAACAGAGCCAAGTGTATTGCCTCCTGTTGTTAACAGCGAGCAGAATGACTCAGAAAGTTCAGAGCTAAAAGAACATTAATATGGCTGATATTGAAAGTACGGCAGAAATCGACAGCATTGTTAGTATTCGTATGGCTGACAGCGAACAAGAAGAAAACGAATTGCAAGCGCAAATAAGTCGTTTACCCTTCAATTACGCAAAACGCCATAGTGTATTAATCAGCAATGACAATGATCAATTCACATTACACTGTTTAGCAAATGTTACGAGTGAAGCGATATTAGAAGTACGTAGAGTATTAAAAACGTCTTTTGCTATTGAGTTTCATTCATTAGATGAATTTGAGCAGTTGCTCACCGTCTCATATCAGCGAGACTCGTCTGAAGCTCAGCAAATGATGGAAGACATCGGCAATGAAGTTGACTTATATTCACTCGCTGATGAAATGACAGAAACAGAAGATTTACTTGAAAATGAAGATGATGCACCAATCATCAAGCTGATCAATGCGATGCTAAGTGAAGCCATTAAAGAAAATGCTTCTGATATTCATATTGAAACCTTTGAAACCGCTTTACAGATCCGTTTTCGAGTTGATGGTGTTTTACGTGAAGTATTAAAACCTAACCGTAAACTGGCTTCATTATTAGTTTCGCGTATCAAGGTTATGGCAAAACTTGATATCGCTGAGAAACGCATACCACAAGATGGTCGAATTTCTTTACGTATCGCTGGGCGTGCTGTTGATGTTCGTGTTTCAACGATGCC
>Ga0209396_1007021_pt1 | contig 10160 bp, 10 predicted proteins | sample GOMGulsemesocosm_6_FD_184638 | JGI IMG/M metagenome (GOLD analysis project Ga0209396, IMG submission 184638) | Methane-oxidizing microbial communities from mesocosms in the Gulf of Mexico - GOM8C Gulf of Mexico (SPAdes) (version 2) | ecosystem: Environmental > Aquatic > Marine > Cold seeps... | reverse complement strand
TCTATTCACGATCAGTTTTTAATTGTTATAAAAGGGCTATGAGCATGGCACTAAGTCGTATTGAAGATATTATTGAAGACATCCGCCAAGGTAAAATGGTTATCTTGATGGATGATGAAGATCGCGAAAATGAAGGTGATCTGATCATGGCGGCTGATAAAGTAACGCCAGAAGCGATTAACTTTATGGCGACATACGGTCGTGGTTTAATTTGTCTAACGTTAACCAAAGCACGTGTAGAAAAACTGCAACTGCCTTTGATGGTTCAAGACAATACGGCGCAATTCTCAACTAACTTCACTGTTTCGATTGAAGCGGCTGAGGGCGTGACAACCGGTATTTCTGCAACAGACCGTGCAGTGACAATATTATCTGCCGTTGCAGGTGATGCAAAACCTGCTGATATCGTGATGCCGGGACATATTTTTCCACTTGCAGCACAAGACGGCGGTGTATTAACACGTGCTGGTCATACAGAAGCGGGTTGTGATCTTGCACGTTTAGCGGGTTGTGAGCCTGCAGGTGTGATTGTTGAAATATTAAAAGATGACGGTGAAATGGCTCGTCGTCCGGATTTGGAAATATTCGCTGAAAAACACGGCATTAAATTGGGCACAGTTGCTGATTTAATTGAATACCGTAACAGTAATGAAACAACTATTGAGCGTGTAGCTGAATGTAAATTACCAACTGAATACGGTGATTTTGATTTAGTCACTTACCGTGACACCATTGATAATCAAGTTCACTACGCGTTACGCAAAGGTGATGTTGTTGCTGAGCAGCCAACATTAGTACGCGTGCATGTACAAAATACCATGACTGATATTTTGCATACCGACCGAGCAAGTAAGATCTCATGGTCATTGAGTGATGCGATGGCGCGTATCGGTCGAGATGGTGGTGTAATGGTTATCTTAGGCAATGAAGAAAACTCTAACGATATCATTGAAAAAGTGAAGCTGTTTGCTAAAGAAGATAAAGGCGAAACACAGCCAAAAGCAAAATGGCAGGGCACTTCACGCCGCGTTGGTGTCGGTTCTCAAATTTTAGCCGATATGGGCGTGTCGAAGATGAAGCTATTAAGCTCAGACAAACGTTACCATTCATTATCTGGCTTTGGTTTAGAAGTTGTCGAATATATCTCTAAATAAGTTTTAGAGATAGTCGTAGAATAAGTTTGCTTGCTGGCGAAAGCTTGGTACAATCCGAGCCCTTTCGTCAGCCGATTCACAATAGTCAATAATTGGCCGTAAATTTACGTGCCGTGATATAGGATTTGTACACATGAAATTTATCGAAGGGAATGTTCCTGCTCCAGAAGCAAAAATTGCAATTGTTATCTCTCGTTTTAACAGTTTCATTAATGAAAGTTTGTTAGAAGGTGCTATCGATTCACTAAAACGTTTTGGTCAAGTTAGCGATGACAATATCACTGTTGTTCGTGTACCTGGTGCAGTAGAATTACCGCTTATCACTAAGCGTGTAGCGGCAACAAAACAGTTTGATGCAATTATTGCTTTAGGTACGGTAATTCGTGGTGGTACACCACATTTTGAATTCGTAGCTGGCGAATGTAATAAAGGTCTTGCTCAAGTTGCAATGGACTATGATGTTCCTGTTGCATTTGGTGTGTTAACTACTGACACTATTGAGCAAGCAATTGAGCGTGCTGGTACCAAGGCTGGTAATAAAGGGTCGGAGGCTGCTCTAAGTGCACTTGAAATGGTGAATGTTTTGCATCAATTAGATGTATCATTGGAGAAAAAATGAAACCTTCGGAACGTAGTAAGGCACGTCAGTTTGCCACACAAGCAATTTATCAATGGCAAATGACACAAGAAACTGTTGCAAATATTGAACACCAATTTGTAACAGAACAAGATTTTAGCGACACAGATGCAGTTTATTTCCGTGAACTTGTATTAGGTGTAAGCTTAAACTCTGCTGAACTTGATGAGTTAATGACACCATTCCTATCTCGTCCTTTGGATGACTTAGACTTGGTTGAGAAAGCAATTCTACGTCTTTCTACATTTGAGCTTACTAAGCGTCAAGATGTACCTTATAAAGTTGTGATCAATGAATCTATCGAACTAGCGAAAGATTTTGGCGCTGAAGACAGCCATAAATTCGTTAACGGCGTATTAGATAAAATTGTAAGTAAATTGCAATTACGTTTGAAAAAATAATTTAATTATTTTCTTCAATGCAAAAAAGCTAGCACAGGTTGCTGGCTTTTTTTATGCCTAAAATTCACACTCTAGACATTAATTAAAAATACAATTAGGCCTTAATTAAAAGTACAATAGCAAGATTAATTACACCCTATACCCAAGTAGCTTGGGTATCATAATGGATACCGCAGTACTATGGCGACAGGCGAGTTTGATTTAATTGGACAATATTTTACGAATAAATCAGTTCCACGTGACGATGTCATAACAGGAATCGGTGATGACTGTGCCATTTTGTCTGTTCCTGCTGGTAAGCAACTCGTGGTAACCACTGATACCATGGTCAGTGGTATTCATTTTCTTAGCGATGCAGATCCTGCCGATATAGCCCATAAGTTAGTGGCCGTGAATATCAGTGATATTGCCGCAATGGGTGGGCAACCGGCTTGGGCATCATTAGCATTAACTTTACCAAGTTATGACAGTGATTGGTTAAGCGCATTCAGTGATAGCTTACACCTGCAATTACACCGTTATGGTGTCAGCCTTATCGGTGGTGATACCACTAAAGGTGATATGACATTGACGCTAACCTTGCAAGGCTTTGTCGAGCAAGGTCTAGCATTACAAAGACACGGTGCCAAAGCAGGGGATTTGATTTATTGCAGTGGTACCATTGGTGATGCCGCTGCTGGCTTAAAATTATTAATCGATGCGAATCATCAAGCGCTTGATAATAATACTGTGAATAACACCAACGAAGCATTATTAACGGATACCGAGCAAGGTTTTTTAATCGCTCGACATCAACGACCGACTGCAAGAGTTACAACAGGTCAAGCCTTGGTTGGTATTGCTAACAGTTGTATTGACCTCTCCGATGGCTTAGCGTCAGATCTACAGCATATACTTAACGCATCAAGTCGCAGTGGTGGTGTGACGCTGTCGGCAAATGTTGAGCTAATGGCGTTACCTTTATCAACAGCATTGCAAACTTATGTAAGTAACGCGTTATGGCCGCAATATGCACTTGCTGGTGGTGATGATTATGAATTACTATTTACCGTATCGTCAGAAAATAAAGTACAACTGGAAAAAGTGCTGGCTGAGCATGATTTACCTTATACCCATATTGGTGAGATAGTCAGTGCAGAACAAACTGAACAAGCCGAACAACAAATTAACTATTTTAACGACAAGCAATTAACGTCGTTAGTTTTGCAAGGATGGGATCACTTCCAATGAAAAAAGATTTTTTATCGCCAGAATTACAAAAATTAAACTACGCGAATCCAGTGCATCTCGCTGCTGTTGGTTTTGGTAGTGGTTTATTTCCTAAAGCGCCAGGTACAATGGGTACGCTTGTTGCTATTCCGCTATATTTGCTAATGACTAGCGTCTTAGAGTTGGGCCTATGGCAATATATCGGCATTGTTGCGCTGGCGTCAGTGATTGGTGTATATATTTGTGCGAGTGCCAGTAAAGCGATGGGCGTACACGATCACGGCGCCATCGTTTGGGATGAAATTGCTGGTTATGGCATTACTATGATTGCGGCCCCACAAGGATGGGTTTGGGTTATTCTCGGTTTTGCGCTATTTCGATTTTTTGACATTGTGAAACCTGGACCGATTGGTTGGCTAGATAGAAATACTGATGGTGGTTTTGGTATTATGGTTGATGATGTACTGGCTGGTGTGTTTGCCTTAGCGGGGGTTCAGCTTATTTATTACATTACGCTGTAAAATTCAAAAAAGGCGCTACTTGATATTAATCGAGTAGCGCCTTTTTTAATGGCGAGCAATTTATAATCATTAAAATTATAAGGCGATAAAGGCCTTAATGCTCGCTTCAATACCAAGATCGTCTAGGCCTAATTCAGCGTAGATCTCATCTTGAGTACCTTGGTGAATAAACTTATCTGGCAGACCTAGGTTTAATGTTGGTGTCATTAACTTGTTCGCCATTAGGTATTCATTCACACCAGAACCTGCGCCACCCATGATCGCGCCATCTTCAAGTGTGACTAAAATATCATGGCTATTCGCCATCTCAGCTAACAGTGCTTCATCCAATGGTTTCGCAAAGCGCATATCAACAACGGTCGCATTTAAACGTTCGGCCGCTGGCATAGCGTTATGCATTAAGGTCCCGAAACATAAGATGGCTACTTTCTCACCCTGACGACGAACGATACCTTTACCGATTTCAAATTTAGTAAATGCTTGCTCAACATCAATGCCAGTACCGCTGCCACGTGGGTAACGTACAGCAGCTGGACCATTATACTGGTAACCTGTATGCAGCATCTGACGACATTCATTTTCGTCACTTGGCGTCATGATCACCATTTTCGGAATACAACGCATAAAGCTAATATCAAACGCACCTTGGTGAGTTTGACCATCAGCGCCCACTAGACCTGCACGGTCAATGGCAAATAATACAGAAATATCCTGAATGGCCACATCGTGGATCAGCTGATCGTAGCCACGTTGTAAAAACGTAGAATAGATAGCAACCACAGGTTTATGACCACCAATAGCGAGACCTGCAGCGAAAGTTACACAGTGCTGTTCTGCAATTGCTACATCAAAATATTGTTGAGGATAGGTTTCAGAGAACTTGATCATACCTGAACCTGCCCCCATCGCTGGTGTTACAGCCGCTAACTTTTTATCCGTTGCCGCTACGTCGCATAACCAATTACCAAATATTTTTGAGAACGTTGGTTTTGATACGGCAGCAACAGGTAATGTATCTTCTTCGGGATTGAACTTAGGAACGGCGTGATAACCAAGCTGATCTTGCTCGGCTGGCGCGTAACCTTTACCTTTTTTGGTGATTACGTGTAAGAATTGTGGGCCTTTAAGACTACGCATATTACGTAGTGTTTCAACCAAGCCATTCACATCATGACCATCAATTGGACCAATATAGTTAAATCCGAATTCTTCGAATAATGTGCTCGGTACCACCATGCCTTTTAGATGTTCTTCGGCGCGACGGGCAAGCTCTTTAATTGGTGGAATACCTGACAGTACTTTCTTACCGTTTTCACGGAAACTTGAGTAAGCAACACCGGACAATAATTTTGCTAAGTGTTTGTTTACCGCACCGACGTTTTCTGAAATAGACATATCGTTATCATTTAAAATAACCAGTACGTCTTTGTCGATATGGCCAGCATGGTTTAACGCTTCAAATGCCATACCGCCAGTAATAGCTCCATCACCAATAATAGCGACCGTTTTACGGTTTTTATCTTCTTGATCAGCAGCAACGGCAAGACCGAGAGCCGCGCTGATTGATGTTGATGAATGACCGACATTAAGGTGATCATACTCACTTTCATCACGCCAAGGGAATGGATGTAAACCACCTTTCTGGCGGATTGTTGACATACGGTCACGACGACCTGTTAAAATTTTGTGCGGGTAGGCTTGATGACCTACATCCCATAATAATTTGTCGTATGGTGTGTTATAAACATAATGCAGGGCAACCGTTAATTCTACGACACCTAAGCCTGAAGCAAAGTGACCGCCACTTTTACCGACGGTGTGTAATAAATAGCTACGCAGTTCATCACATAAGTCATCCAGACGATCCGCTGGTAATTGGCGCAACTCTTCAGGGATGTCTGCTAATGCCAATGTAGGGTAATTCGAAATATCTAAGCTCATAATTTTATAATTTTATACTTTGTTAGAATCTGTTACTTATTTCGCTCGATGATGTACTGCGTAAATAAAGCGAGAACGGTCGTATCATGTGGGATTGTTTCTAAGGCGAACATCGCTTGTTGATACAGCGCTTGGGCTTTTTCTTGAGCTCCAGCTAAACCGAGTAATGCCGGGTATGTTGACTTATTTAATTCAACGTCTGAACCTTGAGGTTTTCCGAGCGTTTCAGTATCACTGATAATATCGAGAATGTCATCTTGTACTTGAAATGCTAAACCGATGGCGTTAGACCATTTATCCAGCGCTGCTAATAATTCAATCGAGCAATGTGGCGATGCGAGGCAACCCAATTTAGCTGCGCAATTGATTATCGCACCAGTTTTATTATTGTGGATCGCTTCAAGTTGTGCCAGTGAGATCTGTTTATCTGTCGCAGCTAGGTCCATTGCTTGACCACCGCACATACCGCTATAGCCACTTGCTTGGGTTAGCGATTTCAACATGGCTAAACGATTTTTTTCGGCTTCAGGTGCTAGTGTGCAATCAAGTAACAATTCAAACGCAAAAGGTTGCAGGGCATCACCGGCTAAGATCGCGGTCGCATGGTCAAATTTAATGTGGCAAGTCGGTTGACCGCGGCGTAGGTCATCATCGTCCATCGCAGGTAAATCATCATGAATTAATGAATACGCATGAATTGATTCGATTGCGGCGGCTGGACCATCAAGATCACGAAGATTTACGCCTAGCATTTCGCCTACTGCATATACGATCACTGGGCGAATACGTTTACCGCCTTGTAATAGGCCATATTCCATCGCGGCTGCAAGTTGGGTGTCATGTGTTGGTAGCAAGTTTATTTGCTGTTGCAAATAGCCATTGATACGACCCTGATATTGGGTAATAGAATTTGAAAGCTGCACTATTTAATTACTACTGTCAGAGTTGAAGGGAGAAAGCGTTTGCTGGTCACCGTCGGCGAGTAATATGGCTACTTGCTGTTCAGCATGCTGAAGTTTCTGCGAGCTCGCGCGTGTTAAACTAATGCCACGTTCAAATTGCTTTAACGCATTATCAAGCTCACAATCACCTTGCTCTAGACTGTTCACAATTGTCTCTAGCTCTGTGATAGACGCCTCGAACGTCATATTTTCTGGTTTTTTTACCGCCATCGGGTGTCCCTCTGATAATATACTCGGGTATTATACCCAAGTTAATAAGGTATAGACAGCTTAACTGTGCGATGCCAGTAATAAGCAGGATAAGATTACTTAAGAATTTTATTTGCTTGCCGATATAGATCAAGAATACACTCGCTATAAATATGATGATAATTTGCTTGGGATGGGGAATGTTGTGGATTTAGCAACTTTAATAGGATTAGTCGGCTCGTTTGCGTTTGTAGTGATGGCAATGGTGCTGGGTGGCGATATAAGTACGTTTGTTGATACGCAATCGATATTGATTGTATTTGTTGGTTCACTCTTTGTCGTATTAATGCATTTTAATTTTGGCCAGTTTTTAGCCGCAGCAAAAATTGCCGTAAAAGCATTCATGTTTAAAATTGATAAGCCTGAAGAGTTAATCGAACAAGCGGTTGAAATGGCGGACGCAGCGCGTAAAGGTGGGTTTTTAGCGCTTGAAGAAGCAGAAGTAAAAAATGAATTTATGCAAAAAGGCATCGACTTATTAGTGGATGGTCACGATGCAACTGTTGTTAGTCAGACATTGCAAAAAGACATTAAACTGACCACTGCTCGTCATAAAGCCGGAATTCATGTATTTAGTATGATCGGTGAAGTTGCTCCTGCGATGGGAATGATTGGTACCCTGATCGGTCTGGTGGCGATGTTATCAAACATGGATGATCCTAAATCGATTGGTCCTGCAATGGCTGTTGCTTTACTAACAACGTTATACGGCGCGGTTTTTGCGAATATGGTTGCCATCCCGATAGCGGGGAAATTGAAATTACGTTCAGAAGAAGAAATGCTGAATAATACCCTGATTATGGATGCAATTTTAGGTATTCAAGAAGGACGCAATCCGCGGGTTATCGAAAGCTTATTAAAGAATTACCTCCATTCATCAAAACGAGAAGTGGCGGATACTGACGTTTAGTTTACACCATGATGACAGCTAAATAAGTAGAGAGATAACGTATGTCTGATGAATGTGATTGCCCACCCCCTGGTCTCCCTGCGTGGATGGGTACCTTTGCCGATTTAATGAGCCTGTTAATGTGCTTCTTTGTATTACTATTGTCATTTTCAGAGATGGATGTAGTGAAATTTAAGCAGATTGCCGGGTCAATGCAGTTTGCTTTTGGTGTACAAAATCAAATTGATGTAAAGAATATCCCCAAGGGTACAACGGTGATTGCACAGGAATTTCGCCCTGGTCGACCGGACCCCACGCCGATTGAAACCATTATGCAGCACACCATTGATAATAGTGAAGCAGAGTTAGACTTCAAAGATGGCGAAGATCAAAACGCGGGTGGTAAGAACAAACGCGAAGAAGAAAGTAATGGTGGTAAATCACCAGAAACGTCGACCCGTGATAATACGCCAACTGAAAATGTCGAAGTAACGGAAGATACCAGTGAGCTAGTCAAGGCTCTCGCAGAAGCCTTAAAAGAAGAAGTCGATAGTGGTGGTGTTGAGGTTGAAAATTTGGGGCAGCAAATCATCATTCGTATTAATGAAAAGGGTTCATTTCCAGCTGGTTCAGCCTTTTTACAACCACGCTTTCGTCCCGTGATCCAAAAGGTCGCGCAGCTATTAGCAACGATACCAGGGATGATTACGGTTGCCGGACATACAGGTAAAGAAAAGTTACATTCTGAGCTTTATCGTTCTAAATGGGATTTGTCGAGCCAGCGTGCTGTTTCTGTGGCACATGAAATGTTAAAGGTTAAAGAGTTCAATGAGAACCGCTTGATCGTGCAGGGCATGGCTGATACCCAACCATTGACGGATAAAGAAAGTGAATTACGTCGTAACCGCCGTGTAGAAATTAGTATTATGCAAGGTAAAGCGAAACTCTCAGAGCCACTCAGTGTGATTACTAACAAGTAGTCTTCGTACTTTATTTGTTAGCTGTTTGACTCCGTACGTGCAAGTCTTTTACGGGCTAAGTTGCATAACGCGATCACTTGCTGTTGGGTGAAGTCTTGATTGTTTCCTTGGCATTCGCCACGATCGTCAATACGAAAGTTAGCCGGTGTATTTTGCAGTATAAAGGTTTGTTTTCGTGCCTCTTGTTGTGCTTCCGTTAAATATTGTTGAGCGGTTTGTTCGATTTGTTGCTGACGTTCAGTCGGGGACAAATCAGCATCGAGCTTTGCGACTGTTAGCATGTATTGATCGTAATTAATTTCCTGACCAAACATGGCATCTGTTTCTGCAATGGAAAATATTTTTTCGCGCATATCCTGGCGATCTTGCATTAAGGCTTCAACTGTTTGTAAGGTATTGCTCTTGGTCAAAGTATCTAGTTCGGGCAAATCTTGCAGTGCTGAGTTCTGCGCATGGAAATCTTGCATCTGTTGCTTGTAATCGACGTACTTATCTAATAATGCTAACGCTTGCTGTGCAGCAGGTTGTGGATAAACTTGTAAGATATATTGTTGCATACTGGTCAGTAGTTCGGGAGAGGTTAAGTCACCTTCTGAACTGAAAAAATAATCAAATAATACTTTAATATCATGATTTAAAATAAGCTGATTATCATTATTTATGTGAAGTAAACTGCTTGGATCGGTATTTTTCAATGACTTTGGCATGTTAATCTGAGCGAAAGAAACCGCACTTGTGGTGCTTGTGTTATTGTTTTTTTGATTGAGAGTCATTTTATTACGTAAGATAATCGATGATGCGAAGCTTGTTTTTGCTTCGACTACGACGTTCTCTTTCATTGTTATTGTATGTGGTGGCGTGATGTCTGTGTTACTCGTATTATCACTATATAAATAAATACTCGTACCACTGATAATAAATAGACTGATAATGGCCGCAGATTTGTTGATGTTTTGCATTCTATCATCCTGATAAAGACCAAAACCGCGCTATTTTAAGCTTTGGTCTGTGAACATTCATGTCGCGTTATTCGATTGCTTTATTTCTATTTTGATTTAATTGCTTAATACGCAAATACTACAATCCTTGCTGCGCAAGCATATTGGCATGTTTCGTGTAGATTGCTGGGATATTTAATTTCCAGCTACCGAGTCCCATTAATTGATTAATTGCATCAAAGTGATTGGCGTTATAATCGAGTTTGATGACTTGACCAA
>Ga0209396_1007020_pt1 | contig 10160 bp, 6 predicted proteins | sample GOMGulsemesocosm_6_FD_184638 | JGI IMG/M metagenome (GOLD analysis project Ga0209396, IMG submission 184638) | Methane-oxidizing microbial communities from mesocosms in the Gulf of Mexico - GOM8C Gulf of Mexico (SPAdes) (version 2) | ecosystem: Environmental > Aquatic > Marine > Cold seeps... | reverse complement strand
GAACAGATCAAATATTTTATCGGGCACTTGCCTGGCATTATCACGGCGAATAGGCAGCGCAATACGTAAATTCTCCTCGACCGTCAGCAGTGGGAAGATATCTCGTCCCTGCGGTACATAGCCGATACCTGCAGGAGCACGTGCCTCGGCCAATTTATTATGCAATGGCTGACCTTCAAAGACTATCTCACCGCCGCTAATCGGCAATAATCCCATCAGACATTTAAGCAGTGTGGTTTTCCCGACACCGTTACGCCCCATAATGCAGGTACAACTGCCCTCTTCAATTTGTAAACTTAAGTCCCACAAAATTTGCGAACTACCGTATTGCTGATTGATATTGTTGATTGCGATCACCGGCGCTCTCCTAATAAAAGGTCAATCACTGCTTGATTTTTTGATCGAGAGCAGCAGAAATATATTGTATCGATGCTCACTGGCCCTCCCCCAAATAAACGTCAATCACGGCCTGATTATTCTGAATTTGATCCATACTGCCCTCTGCCAATACTGACCCTTGGTGTAGTACTGTCACTGTGCGAGCAATACTGCGCACAAACTCCATGTCGTGTTCAACCACAATCACAGTACGCTCACCCGCTAACGAGGTTAAAAGCTCGGCGGTGCGCTCGCCCTCCTCGGCCGTCATTCCGGCGACAGGTTCGTCAATTAGCAGTAATCGGGGGTCGGATACCAGTAACATACCAATCTCTAACCACTGCTTTTGGCCGTGTGAAAGTGAACCTGCTAACATGGCGCTCTGCGCTTTTAAGCCGATCGTCTCTAGTACCTGCAAAATACGGTCACTTTGCTCGGTGCTCAGTTTGGCAAAAAGGGTCGCCAGTACGCTTTTATTACTTTTTAGCGATAGCTCTAAATTATCAAACACACTGAGTGCTTCAAAAACGGTCGGCTTCTGGAATTTTCGGCCAATGCCTAACTGGGCTATTTGCGCTTCATCACGCGTTAATAAATTGTGGCTTTGACCAAAATATACGGAGCCCGAATCACACTGCGTTTTACCGGTAATCACATCCATTAAGGTGGTTTTACCCGCACCATTTGCCCCTATCAAACAGCGTAATTCACCATCGTTAATATAGAGATTAAGATCATTCAGTGCTTTAAACCCATCAAAGCTTAAATTCAGTCCTTCAACGTAGAGAATAACCTGATGTGATATATCAACTGGTACATCCTCTTGCATAAAGGACCACACTTGATCACGATGCCTAAGCTCGGCCACGCCTGCTAAAATATTCATAGATTTAGCCCCTGCTGCTGATCTGTTGTTGAGCGCTGATATTTAAGCTTTAAATCAGCCACAAGACCTACCAGCCCTTTTGGCAAGAACAGAGTCACCAATACAAATAATCCCCCTAAAGCAAATAACCATACCTCCGGCATAATGGCGGTAAATCGCGTTTTGGCATAATTGACTAACAGTGCACCGACAATTGCACCCACTAGCGTTCCTCGCCCGCCTATAGCGACCCAAACGACAATCTCAATCGAGTTCAGTGGCGAGAACTCGCCCGGATTAATAATGCCCACTTGCGGTACATAAAGGGCACCGGCAACTGCGGCAATAATAGCCGAATAGACAAATAACCAAACTTTATATTTGTCGGTGCGATACCCTAAAAATCGGGCGCGTGCCTCGGTATCACGAATCGCAATGATGACTTTTCCCATACGAGACTTAAGAATCATTTGACTGGCAAGCAGAGCGATAGCCACCATCACTGCCGTCACTATTAGCAGCCCTATGCGGGTGCTATCGGCCTGTAAACTAAAACCTAATATATCCTTAAAATCCGTCAGACCGTTATTGCCACCAAAGCCCATTTCATTGCGAAAGAAAGCCAACAACAAAGCGTAGGTCAACGCCTGTGTCATGATTGAAAGATAAACTCCTGTCACTCTTGAACGAAAAGCCAACCAGCCAAATACAAATGCCAGTAACCCAGGAATCAGTGCAACCATCACTAACGCAAACCAAAACTGATCAAAACCCTGCCAATACCAAGGCAGTTGTTGCCAGTCGAGAAATACCATAAAATCCGGCAATTGTGCATTGCCATAAACACCGCGATCACCAATTTGACGCATTAAATACATGCCCATGGCGTAGCCGCCTAAAGCAAAGAAAGCACCATGCCCTAAACTTAATATACCGCAGTATCCCCAGATAATATCGACAGCTAATGCCAGTAGCGCATAACACAGATATTTGCCGAGCAAGGTGATGGTATAAGTGCTGACATAAAACAGCGAGCCTGCTTCAAACAGTGCATTACCGAGAGCGCAGAGTAAAGTGGCAACAAACAACAACATAACAAACGGCAGTACGGCGCCTTTTGAAGCCGAATTCGACGAGGACTTGGCCGATAAAAAATTATTTAGCGAGATCATTCAGCCGCTCTCCCTTTTTGTGGAAACAACCCTTTTGGCCGCTTTTGAATAAACAAGATAATAAAGACCAAGACAAAAATACTAGCCAGTACCGCACCGGTGGTAGGCTCTAAAATTTTGTTGGCAATCCCCAGTGAAAAAGCCGCCACCAAGGTACCCAATAAATTACCTACCCCGCCAAAGACCACCACCATAAAAGAGTCGATAATATAGGCTTGACCTAAGTTTGGCCCCACATTGGTCAGCTGACTCAACGCTACCCCCGCGATCCCCGCGATACCAGAACCTAAACCAAAGGTCATCGCATCGACTCTGTCGGTGCGTATTCCCAGCGCTTTTGCCATCGCGCGGTTTTGCGATACAGCACGCACATTTAGCCCTAATGAAGTCTTCTTTAAGATAAATAGCAATGCCAGAAAGACCAGTAGTGCAAATGCCAGAATATAAAGTCTATTTAAGGTCAATGAAAAAACCGGATTAATTTCTAAAGAGCCGCTCATCCATTGCGGAGATGCCACTTGGCGATTGAGCGGTGAGAATATACTGCGCACTAATTGCTGCAGTATTAAGCTGATTCCAAAAGTTGCCAGTAGCGTTTCCAGTGGTCTGCCATGTAAAAAGCGAATCACACAGCGCTCGATTAAGATCCCCACTGACCCCGCCACGACAAAAGCTAAAGGCAGCGCTACCCACAGCGAATACTCCAAAAAATTGGGCATTAACAGCTGTACGACATAAGTACTGTAAGCACCCAGCATAATCATCTCGCCGTGTGCCATATTGATCACTCCCATCATGCCAAACGTAATGGCTAAACCGATGGCCGCTAAGAGCAACACTGAGCCTAAACTTAAACCAAAAAACAACTGGTCCAAATAGCCGTACAACTCACGGCTCTGGCCGATATTGGTTAACGCTTTATCCAGTGCTTTAATAACCTCAGCTTCAGTGCTGAGCGCTTTAAGGTTAACCAATTCAATGCGCACTTGCGGCTCTAGTGACTCGCCTAAGCGATCTATTGCGCTCACTTTATCCAATAGCTGGACGGCGTTGCGCGCTTTATCGATATCGATGATGACATCCATCAGCTGCTGCACGTCAAGATTCTTTTCCGTTAAGCGCAACCCTTGCACAGTTTGCAAACTTTGCGCATTAAGATCTTTTAGTAATGCACTCAATGCCTTTAGGCGGGCTTGAGGGGCAACGGCTCCCAATTCAAGTTTAGCGAGTAACTGGCGCAGATAGACGCGAATTTTATTGTTCACTCGCACTTTTTTAATCGCTTTGCTAGCTAGCGGTTCAAGGGATTGCTGGTTAAGGAGATCAGTATAGGTTTTATGGCTACCGCTTTTTACGACGCTGATGAACTGGCCACTGGCTTTTATAAAATACAATTGGCCCTTGAGTAATGCCTGATACAACTGAACCATTTGAGCCTGTTCTGTACTGGGAATGGCCTGTAGCAATTTAAACGATTGCTTTAGCTTGTTCTGGGTTAATGGCTGTAGACGCTGCACACTTTCCACGCTTAGCGAGGCTAAGCTAAGCTCTGTTTTTGCCGCCAATAACGGATGGCTTAATAATACGCAGCAAATGAGTAAGAAATATCTCAAGCTTGACTCCTAAATGAAAAATCAGCGCATGAATGGGATTAAAACGATAATAAAAAAAGACTCCCAAGCAGATATTGTCTACTCGGGAGTTACCTAACAACTTGTCTTACTATTGATCAGGGCTAACTTAGCTTACTTTTGACCAGAACAAACCTTAGTCACAGTGTTGTAGTTACCGCACTGAGTTTTTGAACTCCAATCGGCAATCAGATCTTTTGATCCGCTTAAAAAGTCTGACCAAGCATCACCAGGTACCACAGAATCTGTTGACCAAACGACTTCTAATTGACCATCATCTTGAATCTCACCGATCAATACCGGCTTACTCAAGTGATGGTTGTTATTCATTTTAGCGATACCGCCCGTTAAGTTTGGCGTTGTTTGCCCCAACATCGCCTGCTCCACGGCATCCACATTCGTGGTTTTAGCAGCGGTAACCGCTTGTGCCCACATGTTGAAACCAATGTAAGTCGCTTCCATTGGATCATTGGTGACACGCTTTTCATCACCGATGAATGTCTTCCACTTAGCAATAAAAGCCGCATTTTCATCGGTTTCAACGCTTTGGAAATAGTTCCACGCGGCTAAGTGACCGACCAGTGGCTTTGTATCGATACCAGAGAGTTCTTCTTCACCGACAGAAAATGCCACTACTGGGATGTCTTCAGAGGAAACGCCTTGATTGCCTAGCTCTTTATAGAAAGGGACGTTGGCATCGCCATTGATGGTTGATACAACGGCGGTTTTCTTACCCTGCGAGCCAAATTTCTTCACATCAGAGACAATCGACTGCCAGTCAGAGTGACCAAATGGCGTGTAGTTAACCATGATGTCATCTTCACTAACGCCTTTAGATTTAAGGTAGGAGAGCAATATTTTGTTGGTGGTACGCGGATAGACATAGTCAGTACCGGCCAGTACCCAGCGTTTAACTTCTAGCTCGTCCATTAAATAATCAACCGCAGGAATCGCCTGTTGGTTAGGTGCAGCACCGGTGTAGAAAATGTTTTTCGATGACTCTTCACCCTCGTATTGCACTGGGTAGAACATCAAGCCATTGAGCTCTTCAATGACGGGTAACACTGACTTTCTAGAAACAGATGTCCAGCTACCAAAAATCACATCAACATTCTTCTGGGTGATAAGCTCTCGCGTTTTCTCAGCAAATAATGGCCAGTTTGAAGCAGGGTCAACCACCACAGCTTCAAGCTGCTTGCCTAATAAGCCGCCCTTTTTGTTCTGCTCATCGACCATCATCAAAACAGTATCTTTTAAGGTTGTCTCACTGATCGCCATAGTGCCCGACAGCGAATGTAGAACTCCGACTTTAATGGTATCTGCCGCTATCGCGCTGGCGCTAATCGCGCAGCTGACAGACAGTGCCAGTGTCGAAACAATTTGTGTGATTTTCATAGCGTATTTCCTCTTAGTTAGATGAAAATTGACTTTGTGGCACCTTGCAGACAGGCACTACCCAGCAAACTCTTCTGTGACTACTATTATTAAAAATACGCGGCTCACCGCCTATGGGGTGATTAACTCACTGACCTACGTCATTTGACGTAACTGGTAGGAAAATGTGGCGAGTGGCGAGTGGCGAGTGGCGAGTGGCGAGTGGCGAGTGGCGAGTGGCGAGTTCAGTAAAAAGCAGCCCTTAGACAGCCGCAAGATTTAATTGCACTATGTGCTTTGTTCTTGGCTAACCAAGACACGCAAGGCAACAGCCGCTGCTGCAGTACGATTATCCACCGCCAGTTTAGGAAATATCTGCTCTAAATGTTTGTTGACGGTGCGCGGGCTCATTTCTAAAATTTGCGCGATTTCACGGTTGGTTTTTCCCTGCGCAATCCAGTGCAGTACTTGTGACTCACGAGCAGTCAAACCTAAACTGGACTGCAGTTGCTGCTCATCAGTGGGGCGATGCCCATCAATCAGACGAAGTACAACATCACCACTTTGCTGGTAACTAATTAGTTTTAAAGAGAGTGGGTATGCAAGGTTCACTAAGCTAAGCTGCTGTTCAAGCAGGGGTTTATGCGCAAACCAACCAGTCAATTGCACGGCCAAGTACTGCTGCTGCCATAACTCATCCACTCTGGCTCTGGCCAATAACGCATATGACTGTGGAGTAGCCCAGAGTAACTCGCCGCCCGCGGAGACCGTCAATAAATGTTGCCCAGTACTATCCAGTGCAGACTGTGCACTATGGGTGAGTTTAGCGTTGCCTAAATGTACTTTCATACGCGCCAATAGCTCATTGGGATTAATCGGTTTGGTTAAATAATCAACCCCGCCAGCATTTAGCCCGCGAATAATATCGACACTTTCAGTGAGACCCGTCATAAAAATGACCGGAATTCTCGCCAGCTGTGGATCTGCCTTAAGCGCCTCACAGGTACTAAAACCGTCCATATTTGGCATCAGCGCATCTAATAGAATAATGTCAGGTTGTATCCGCTGAGCAATCGTTAGCGCTGCCTTACCATCGAGTGCCACCAGCACATCCATATCGGCATCTTCCAATATATCGTTGATTAAACTCAACGCATCAGCCGAGTCATCTACCACTAGTACAATATCTCGACGCACAATTTGATAGTTAATTTCACGACTCATTGCTATTGCTCTCTAAAGTTTGGATTAATTGTTCAAATTGAAAGTTTCGACATAAAGTATGCAACTGCGCTAACACCGCCGGCGCCATTATCGACTGCTCATCAATTTGTCCCAACAGTTCACTGGCCCCCTTGTGGTAACCCATTTTGGCGCAGGCGATCAGCTCTAATAACAGCGGATGGTCTGGAACATGGATGGGCTGAACAACTGGCAGCACTTGACTGACATCAACGGACTCTTTAACGGGAGCTAAATTCTGATAAGTCCAATCAAGACCTAAGTGCCGGGCGATAGTGTCTAGTAATACGTCATTTGCCACAGGTTTAATTAAATAACCATCGTAACCAAAGTCTGCTCCCATCGCACCGTGTTGCTCTTGTACATCTGCCGATAGCATGACAATTGGAATTTTCAGATTATCTTGACGCAGTTTATCAACTACTTCTAAACCATTGATCCCCGGCATATTGATATCCAGTAAAATAAAATCAACGTCTGTTTTTGACAACATCTGTAAACACTTTTCCCCATTGGGCGCCTCTAATACCCGAAACCCAAGGGGTGATAATAGATCACAAAAAAGGCCGCGTACCACTGGGTCATCATCGACCAGCAATAAGCTGCGCTGATAACCTTCATAGCCAACTATCTTGGTTAAGCTTTTGACGCTTAAATTCTCTTTCGCGACCCAAGGCAACATCAAGCTGACTTTAAAACAACTGCCTTGCTTAATTTTACTTTCTACCTGAAAATCACCGCCCATGATTTCGGCCAGCAATTTGACAATGGTTAAACCTAGGCCTGAGCCGGGTATATTACTGCTGTGACTATCCCGGACCCGTTCGAACGGGTGGAAAATTCGCTCAAGCGCTTCTTCCTCTATCCCAATACCGGTATCACGAATGGTAAATTCAGCCACTTGATTGCGATAGCGCACACTGAAATCTACTTGACCTTGTGCGGTGTATTTAACCGCATTAGACAGTAAGTTGTTGAGCACCTGACGTAAACGTTTTTCATCGCAAATCACCACCTCGGGTAATTTGGAAAGCGCTTGAAAGTGGAATTTGACGCCCTTGCTCAGCGCTTGCATTTTATACGTATCCACCATTTGCGCGAGTAATTCAGGCAGTCTAACTTGGCTGCGATACAGATCTAAACGCCCCGCTTCTATCTTGGAGATATCCAGCAAGCCTTCTATTAAATCCGTTAAATACTGGCCGTTGCGCTGAATTATATGCAGTCCCTTATGGTGTTCAAGGGGCATATTAGCTCGCTCTAATAGTAATTGCGCATAGCCTAGAATTGATTGCAGCGGCGTGCGTAACTCGTGACTAATCCCCGTTAAATAGCGGCTCTTTGCGGCACTGGCGCGTTCTGCGAGCTCTTTTGCCTGCTGCAAAGCCTGATCAGTTTGATGATGTGCTTCTATCTCCAAAGTCAGTTTTTGAGTTTGAATCGAAGATTCTTGCTGCGCCACCCGCCGGCTGTCATGAGCTAACAGCAACAGCCAGCAAACCACCCCTGATACAATCAGGAAACTGACAAAAACAATCCATAAAGTCTGCTCTAACAACAAGATAGAATTTGCTTCAAGCGGTGCCATGTGTCGGTAAATAACAGCCAATAGTGCTGCATTAAACAGATTAACCACAATTAACAATGCAATAAAACGCCCTAACAGGCTCGTCACAGACGCCGATTTATTCGCCGGTAAAAAAAGTCCAAGTAGATCGACAATTTGCTGCGACACCCGTGCTTTGGGTTTACAGCTATCCAAACAGCGCACTTCTAACGTGCAACACAGTGAACAAATTGGTAGCGCATAGGCTGGGCAATAGCTCATATCGTCCGCTTCAAAATCATTTTCACAGACACCACAGTGCAAGCTGACAATTGGCGAGGCAGTGGAGATATCCAAAGTTTGCGCCGCTTTTGCCCGATCGAGTAAAGGGATAAGCTGTGGTGATTGACGAGCAATGTAAAAGCGCCCCTTGGTAAGCCAAGCGATCAAGGGGACAAAGATAAAACAGCATAACAAGCTGATAAAATGCCCCAAATTTTGCAGCACTAAACCAAACAAACCTAAGTAACACAACAACCCTATGATGGACGCCAATACCATGGAGCCACACCCCACCGGATTGATATCATAGAGATGGGCACGTTTAAACTCAACTTCTCTTGGCCTCAACCCCAAAGGTCTATTGATCAGTAAGTCAGCACTCACTGAGCCCAGCCAACTCACTGCAACAATGGCAAATAGCCCCAGGATGGACTCTAGCACCTGATAAATTCCTAACTCCATCAACAGCAAGGCGATAATCACGTTAAAAATCAGCCACACCACTCTCCCTGGATGACTGTGGGTTAACCGTGAAAAAAAGTTTGACCAGGCTATAGAACCCGCATAAGCGTTGGTGACATTTATTTTTAGCTGGGAGATAATTACCATCATCGCTGCCAATAGCAATGGCAACGTTGGGGTGTTCGACAGATAGGAGAATATTTTAAAGTACATTTGACTTGGATCACTTGCCACACTGGGTGCCAGTCCTTGAGTAATCGCCAAATACGCCAAAAATGAGCCCAGTAACATTTTAATTAACCCGATCACTATCCAACCGGGCCCCGCCAGCATCAACCAAAACCACCAACGTTTTTTATTACTTGTCGTTTTTTGTGGCATAAAACGCAAGTAATCAACTTGTTCGCCAATTTGTGCCACTAACGCAAAAAATACCGATGCCGCTGCACCAAACAACATAATATCGAAATGCTGTCCATTGACCGCGCTCACCGGGGTATATTGACTCCAGTCTTGCAAATGATGGTATTCAAAATAAACCACCGTCACCAAAGCGGTTACTTGCAGTAACAGCCACAAGTTTTGCGTCCCCAGTTGGAATTTACTGATGGTTTTAATGCCGTGAGTCACAATCGGGATAACAGCGACAGCACAAAGCAAATAGCCAATTTGCATGGGGATGCCAAGCAGTGACTGTAAGGCTGATGCCAAAATAGCAGCCTCTATCGCAAAAAATATAAAGGTAAAAGATGCGTATATTAAAGAGGTAATGGTAGAACCCAAATAACCAAAACCCGCGCCGCGAGTTAACAGGTCAATATCTAAACCATATTTGGCAGAATAATAGGCAATCGGGGAGCTGATAATAAAAAACAGTAGCGCGACGGTCAGCATCGCGATTAGCGTATTGGTAAAACCGTAACTTAATGTGACTGCTGCGGCAATCCCCTCAAGCGCCAGGAAAGCGGTTGCACCGATAGCCGTCTTGGCCACCCGCTCAATGCTCATTTTTCGCCCTTGGTGCGCAGTAAAGCGCAACGCGTAATCTTCTAGCGTTTGATTGGCAACCCATTGGTTGTAAGTACGTCGATTCTTAACAATTTGCTGAGATGCAGGCATAGGCTTCTATTACAAGGCGTTTGCCCGATGTTAGTGCGTCATTGCTCTATTGTGGGGCGAAATAATCAAGATTTTCAAATTTTATTTTT
>Ga0209396_1007017_pt1 | contig 10161 bp, 8 predicted proteins | sample GOMGulsemesocosm_6_FD_184638 | JGI IMG/M metagenome (GOLD analysis project Ga0209396, IMG submission 184638) | Methane-oxidizing microbial communities from mesocosms in the Gulf of Mexico - GOM8C Gulf of Mexico (SPAdes) (version 2) | ecosystem: Environmental > Aquatic > Marine > Cold seeps... | reverse complement strand
TTAAGTAACATGATTGAACGGGTGCCAGTATAAAGAGGTGTGTTTCACAATGAAGGTATTAAATGTCACGAATAAATCGGCACTTTTGTCCTTTTTTTCGTTACATTTGTCAGCTTTGTTAGCCTGATGGAAGGGTTCTTAGTCCCCATTATGTTTAAGATAACCTTTTAAGGCTTATGTAAATAAATGAGACAGAAAACAAAAAGACAGAGATTTTAAAATAGCGAATTTAGGGGGCTTTCAAAATTAAAGCGTGAGACTCATTAAGGGTTTTACTCTGATAGAAGAAAGAAAATATTAGCCAGAGCTGAATTGAATTGAATTGGATGATCATTTCCTTATCTAGATCATCCCCTTGGCTAAGGTCACAACTTAAAACAGATTTATTTTATCCCTTATTCTCGATTGAAACTTTTGACTAATATATATTCCAAGAGCAGATAAGATAAATGCAGGAAGTTGGCTATAAATAGCGATATAACTCGTTTGCAAAGGATGTAAAACCGAGCCTAATAAAGAAAACAGCAATATATTAGAAATGATATAGAGGCTTAAGTAACCTGAGAATAAGTCCTCCCGCCTCAGCGTGTGGATAAAATGCCTGAAATTTAAGGCGAGGGGCACAACTTAATCCTTGTTCTATTGATCAGGCCCTCAACTTAGAGATAAGGTTTTTAGGCCACGCCTTTAGGTCTCAGAAAAAATGTCACCCTGTGTTGTCCCTTCTCGAAAGGTGCCTACACCTCTTATCTGAAAGAAGATCAAAGTGACGCCTTGTTTGACGTTTTTTCTGATAAGACTGAGAACCGGTGACTTAATCGCAGGCTCCCTAACATTTAAAATTATTGTAATAGAAACATCCACACCTGACACCAGCAAAAACAATGAATAAAAAAACACAAACGATTAATAAAAAATCATTTATTTCTTATCAGTAAAAACCTATTCATATTAAAATACAGCCACATCTATACGATGAAATAATGCCGTACCTTAAACGTGACAGCAATATGAATCATCATACTTCCATCATGTTTTCTTGTATTTTATTTGTTAGCATTAGCAGCATTAAAATACATGGAATCTCACTTTAAAGGTATATGTTATGAAAGCCTTAATCTATTCTTTCCTTTTTTGCTTTTCTTACGCTAATGCAAGTGAATTTAATATTCGGTTTGCTCACTTTATGCCACAAAATAGTTGGCAAAGTGAAAAGATGTTCAATGGTTGGAAAAACGCCGTCGAAGAAGAATCCAATGGGCGAATCTCCGTCACTGTCTATCCTGCTCAGACTCTAGGCAAAGCCCCCGCTGGCTATGACAATACGATTCGAGGGATTACCGATATTGCATGGACAGTACAAGGCTACACAGCAGGACGCTTTCCTTTAAGCCAAATCATCGAGCTTCCCGGACTGTTTGATAAAGGCATTGTTGGCTCCTGTGCCTTTCAAAAACTTTATAATAGTGGCGCGCTAGATGAGGAATATAAAGACGTCAAAGTCCTCTATGTGCACACCCATGGCGTCGGCCATTTGCATACGAGAAATAAAAAAATAGCCACTCTTGAAGACATAAAAGGGCTCAAAATTCGTCGCCCAACTAACGTTATCGCCGGTCTCATTTCCGAAATGGACGCCGAGTCTATTGGCATGCCAGCTCCTACTATTTATCAGAACGTTAAACGCGGGGTCATTGATGGCTATATGTTACCTTGGGAAGCGGTTGATAGTTTTCGAACCTATGAAGTCTCAAAACAGCACCTTGAATTTGGCTTTTACTCCTTAGCCTTTGTGACCGCGATGAACAAGCGTACCTATGAGCGCCTGCCTGATGACCTGAAACAAGTCATTGATGATAACTCTGGCATGAAATGGTCACTCACAGCAGGAAAAGGTTTTGACACAGCGGATGTCATTGGTCTTGAAAAAGTCAAAGCCAAAGGCGGCATTGTGAGCCAGTTACCTGAGGCTGAAAAAGCCAAATTACAAAAGATGGCCGCTAAAACCAGTCGCGACTATATCTCTAACCTAGATAACAAAGGGCTGCCAGCCACGCAAACTTTGAAACAGATTAAGCAATACATTACACAATGCCGCGCCGAACATGGCTAAACCAAAACCACAGATAGCGCGCTTTATTGGCCTATGCGATAAAATCGCCTTTGCCTTGATTAGCTTTATGATGCTCACGGTTTTCATCAACGTCCTCAGTCGATTAGTTTTTAATCTTACTGATGGTGAGCTGAACCTGATGTTGCCAGGCTCAATCGAGCTGGTGAGCTATTCCATGCTCTTTATGGTCTTTACCTCTATGCCTAGGGCCCTTTTCAATGGGCCTATTAGGGTTGAGATTTTTGTGGCAAAGTTCCCAGCCAGTGTAAATCAACATCTCACGCGCCTCTGGAATCTGCTGCTAACACTCTTTTTCACCACCATTGGGATTTTGTTCGGCCAAAACACCCTCACCATGTTTCATCGTGGGGATGTTACACAAGATCTGGGCGTCCCCTTGTACCTTATTTATGGCACAACGACCCTATGCAGTATTGGCATTGTGATGGTCTGTATTTGGCTGGTGTTTTATCCGCAAACTGACCATGCAGCAAACGAGCATTAAGGGAGTAACATGGAACCCATATCCATTGGTTTTATCAGCCTAGCTGGGGTATTTCTCTTGCTCATGCTGGGCTGTCCTGTGGGCTTAGCCATGCTGATTATAGGTGTCTCAGGCTTTGCAGCCATTGTGGGAATGGGCCCCGCTTTAAGCATATTAGAAACAGCCACCTTTGATGTGACCTCCAATTATTCATTCAGCTTAATTCCCCTCTTTTTATTAATGGGTAGCCTCACCGCTCGCGCAGGCTTCTCGCAGGATTTGTTTGAATCAGCAAGGTATTTTTCTCGCCATTGGAATGGCGGCCTAGCCCTTGCGGCTATCAGTGGCAGTGCCGCTTTTTCGGCTGTTTCTGGCTCTTCTTTGGCGACAGCAACCACCATGACTCGGGTTGCCTACCCAGAAATGGTAAAACAAGGATATCACCCAAAACTGGCAGCAGGCTCACTCGCTGCTGGCGGCACCTTAGGCATCATGATTCCCCCCTCCATCGCTCTCATGCTCTATGCACTCATCACAGAACAATCCGTGGGTGACCTCTTTCTCGCAGGTTTTTTACCCGGCTTATTAGGTTATGCCTTATACCTGATTACCGTCACCATCATGGTACGTAGATGGGCACCTATCAAAGAAGACAAGGTTAATCAGCGTATTAACCTGTTAAAAGCCCTTAAACAACTCATGCCCATGGCTTTGCTGTTTTCCCTGATAATGGGAGGGCTATATTCGGGTGTCTTCTCGCCTACCGAAGCGGCCGGTGTTGGGGCGGCACTTGCCCTTATTTTTTCGATTATCAAGGGACTCAGCTGGCAAGACTATTATGAAGCGGCCATAGAGGCTGTCAGTGTGACTGCAACCATCTTCTTGATTTTGATCGGAGCAGAAGCCCTCGGCTTTTTGATATCGGTGAGTCAAATCTCATTCGAAATGGTATCCCTAGTGGAGCGGCTCCAATTAGGCCCATGGACGATTATCATTGTCATCATCTGCTTTTATCTTATTTTAGGCTGCTTCCTCGAAAGCTTGGCCATGATTCTATTAACCGTCCCTATCTTCTATCCCGTTGTCGTCGCCAGTGGCTTTGACCCGATTTGGTTTGGCATCATCGCGGTTGTGACAGTCGAAACTGGTCTCATTTCCCCACCCGTGGGCATGAACTTATACGTGGTAAAAAGTGCAGCTAAAGAACTGAAGATGACTGATATTATGGCCGGCGTCATCCCCTTTGTGATTGCCGATGTGGTACGCATCATCATTCTAATTGCCTTCCCTGCAATATCACTCTGGTTACCCTCGGTACTGGGGGGAGCGAGTTATTAAATGAGATATCGAGATAGATGTTTAAACAGTTACATAAGATAATTAAGGAAAACAAGTAACTTTAGAATGGCTGCCTTTGTAAAATTTAATCAAATTGGAGTGGGTGTCCTGATAAATATTAGAATGGCTGTCCTTGTAAAACTTTCTCAATTAATGAGAAATTCCAAAATAAAAATCTATATGTAGTATTCAATTTAAGTTATTACACGATATTACTAACAATAAAAAATTTGAGACAAGCATTTTAAAGTATTACGGCATAAGCACAGATATCGATTGCAAAATTCTTGGCTAAAGCTAGTACTTTAGCTTCGATCCAGCCTTGCTTGTGTTCATAACTTTGGGAAGTCCTGTAACCTCATCTTCTCCACACAGAAATTCTCTACGAAAATAGTGGAATACTGTGTGGTAATAGGAAATATCCTGAAGGTTTATACGGGGTTAAAGTTGCTATATAAAAAAGAGTTTAAGACTAACCAGAGATTTATACTGGCCAAAAATAACGTTTTAGATTCCTCTTATTTGAATGAATCTGATATAGCTAGATTGAGATTAGAGTATGGTCAAAATGCCATGCAAACATTGGAGTGGATATCACGATAAGATAACGATAAATTATTTTAAATAACTCAAGCCAGTATAATAAAAATAACAAAATAAGAATTAAAAGCGTTTAACTGGATATCTTAAGGGTATATAGGACTAATAATGCAAAAAGCACTTCTAATCACAGCCTTAACAACAGTCCTATCTATTTTCAGCACATCACCTCTGGCTGACATGCATGAAGTACGCGTTTGCTCTTTAGAACTGCCTCCTCAAACCATGCTAAATAAAGACGGTAAACCAGATGGATTTGCGGTGCGTATCCTTCAAGGGGTATCACAACGATTAAATTGGAAGTTAACTTTTATATACAGCCCATGGGTTAGAGTCGTTAGTCATGCAAAAAGTGGTAAATGCGACCTGATGATGACAGTGTTAAACAAAGGCGATTATGCAGAATATATGACCTTCCCTAGATCCTATATCATTAATCAAAAAAATGTATTAGTCGTAGCAAAAGACAAAGATGTTAAATACTCAGGTGATTTAGAAGCATTTATGCGTAATAATTCCATCGCTCTTTATCGTGACAAACGAGTGGATGACAAATTTGAGTATTATCGCAAGCAACCTTGGGCAAAGCTTGAAGCGGTCAACCAAATTGAACAAGCCATTAAAATGTTAATGGCCAATCACATTGATGCCTATATAGAAAATGATTTAACCTCTGCTTATAAGTTAAGAGAACTTGGTTTTTTAGGCGAAGTAGAAGTACTTTCTCCCCCATTAAATGTCACCCCAGCTTATATCACCTTTCCCCATGCAGGTAATCTGGTCAACCAGGTTGATAAATTCGATAGTGTCATAATGGCGTACAAAAAAACCACAGAATACCGCGAGCTAGAGAAACATTATTTGAGTAACTAATTAAAATTGAGACAGGCATTTTAACATAATGAAAATACGATCATTGATCGTGCCTATTTGCTTGGTAATTTGGCGGAGGTGTCACGATAACCTTGTTAATGCGTTATCGATATATTTTATCTCGTGTGAGTAACTTTATCGAACGCATCACTTGATTCGGATAAAAAGTCAGAATCAATACTATAAATACTTCTTCTAAGATCATTTTCAAAATCAGAGGGGAAGATTTTATCTCGATTACCTTTATCTAAGCATTGCATTAGAGCGCTAGTAAAAATAAGTCCTGGCATAAGGCAAAAAAAACGTTCATCTTGTTTTGATTTTTCATCAGCTAGTTTACTTTTAATAAAAGTATCATTCTGCCTAATAAAGTAATCAATAATCACTCTTCTTTCAGTCTTATTTTTAGTAAAATAAACCTTAAAAAAAAGATTAAAAAAAAGATTAATAATTTTTGGTTCTTGTTTCATCATTTCAAGATGCGAATCAATTAAACTTGCCATATTTCGGCCTTTTAAAGACACGCTGACTTCAAGAAATTGTTTTTCCTGTTCAAATACTATTCCCTTTAATAAATCTTTATAAACCCCTTCTTTATCAATAAAATAATAAGCGATAAGACTTGGGTTTACACCTGATAATTTGGCTATTTTTCTTATGGAGACTTTTTCATAATCCATATTTAAAAATAAATTCCTAGAGGCTCTAAGGATTAACTTCCTCTTATCACATCTATAATCAAGGCTCTTTTTAAGTGGCCTCCCTACTCCCCTGTTAGTGATTATTTTATCAGAATCATCAAACATAGAGGCCCCATTTTAATATCGATAAAGTAACAAACCGAATAAAAAGCCCACCTCAACAAGATAGTCATCAAGGTTTGATATTTAATATAAGCTTTTCTTTCATACTTTAAAAAAGCATAAAACAATTCACTTCAGGATAAAACAAAAAATAAGGACTAAAAAAACTAATTTCGGACATTATTTAGATTGATAAAACCCTAAAGAGATAAAGTCAGTTGTCATAAAAGTCAAATAACCTTTAACAAGATTGAGTAAAGGAAAGAAAGTTTAATGGAGCGTTTGTCGAGAATTTTATCGAAACTGATATGAGCTGTTAAGAGAAAAATTAAGGTAAAGGTTATGATAAAATTTATAAAGTAGTAATAGTTTTTTTATAATCAGTCATAATTTGTTTAAAATTTGTTTAAAATTATTCTTTTCAAATACAGTCAAAAACCAATAAAAAAAGACATAGACACTTACCAAATTGGAGTGTCTGTCTTTATAAATACATTTTCATAATAGGCCGGATTTATGTCTAGTACATCCCTTCATTGAGTTTGTAATATTGGTAAAGGTCAAAAGCGGTTAATAAGAAATAAGACAACACCACTTAAAAACAGTATTTAAAATTGGTGTTGGGAACTATTGCCTTGACGGCACAGGAGCGTCCATATATGTCTTTATAAATAGTTAGATCTTTCATTAAATATTCATAATAATATTTAGTTTCCCTGTTAATACTTATTATTTATTCGGCTGTTTACCTACTATTCTCCAAATCCTATCATCCCACAACATATGTTTTTTGTTGATATCAGAAGATTTTAAAACAACAGAACACTCATACCCAGAATACTCAATAAATGTTATTTCTAACTCATCAAACTCTGTAAGTTCAGCTTTATCTACTGTAAAAATAAGATATAGTGTGGATGCTTTTTCTTCAGGAAAAGAACTAGTAAATAATATTGTATCTTCTGGTTTAATTAAAGAAACTAATCTATTTTCTCCATCTGTCCACTCATTCTTTCTTGCCCAGAACATTTCACCAGTATATTTATCACTATTTCCTTTGTAAGAAATCAATAATTTTGTTTCTTTCAAGTTAAAGCATTTTTTAAGAGATATAATATTCAAAGCCATAAAATGCATAAGACAATTTTGATTATTAAAAGCACCGTTATTGGAAAGTTGACTTATTATTTTTGCTTTAATAGTTGGCTTAGATAATTTTTTATACACATATGGTGCTAACCAAGCAGATGTACCAACTGCACCACCTATAGCTCCTATATATTGCACTAGGGTAACCATTACTTCAGACATATTAGCTCCGCAGAAACTACTGACATTTTATTTAAAAACATTACAATTATAGTCATAATATATAATTGTTTTTTGAAGAAACCTTATATTAAGTTAATTTACTTCACTGATTTTCTAACTCCTATCATTTCAGATATCATTCAAGTTACTTAATTCTTTAGTTAATAAAATAAAACAAGATAAAAACAAGGTAAAATCACGAAGGAGTCCTGTTATTTATCTTTACATCTCCCCCTTGATTATAAATTATTTCATTTATAATCATTAATAGAGCCTTTATCCATTAGCAACCTTTTACGATGGCTGTCCATGCAAAACCTGGCTTATTCATTAATGTAAATCGGTTTGAAGGCTTTCTTGTGTGGCATCAATCGGCTTGAAGATTCTATTTAATTATCAGGATTTTTTAAATCAAATATTCCATTTCCATCTCCAATTATTATTTCAGAGCCAGAAGTAGGAGATAAGGATTTACTGTTTACATTTACAATCCCAAATAAATCTGAATTAGCAATTGCTGAAGGCACACTTTCTATTGATGGCACTGTAAGTAAAGATGGTGAAAAAACTGAGTTCTGCAACTTTCTTTCTTTATCCTTAAGCTCCCCTTCTTTTGCTTTAAGCTCAATTTCAAGGTTTTCCATTTTTTGAGTCAAAGTTTCTAATTTGTTTTGTCTATTGCCTGCGTCATTTTGTGCCTTTCTTACTTCTTCTTGAACTACTTCAAGGGCTACTCGTAGTTCATCAGCAGCAGTAGCACTATCACGTAAATCATCAATTATTCTACGAATATCAGCTTCAGGAAGTATATCCTTCCACTCTTCAATAGAGTTGAGGGTTTGTCTCTGAACTGAAACAGTGAAGTTTTTTATATAAATAAAATCTTTTTCTAAGCGACTATCTTTGCAACCTGCTTGCGCTTTTTCTAATTGAGCCTCTAATGTACCAAGGTTCGAAAAGATCAGACCCAAACCACGAACTGCGGACTGTCCTCTAGTAAAAATTTGGCCTTTTCGTGACTCTTCTATGATCAATTTTGATAAACGAGCACCAGCCAAACCAGCTAAAATAGCCATAACAACAGCACTTACAGCTTTAGTAATCTCATCTTCAGCGGTTATAGACCAATAGCCGAATACACTTGCCATAACAACACTTATGATTACATCGGGGCTGAAAATAATTGATAGAAAGTGACCCCACTTTAAAAGGAAATCTCGCATGCACTCACCTCACTATTCATTTTTTAATCAATTCTCATTTTGTTAAGTTAATCAAGCTGAATTAATTAGCTCTCAAAAAAAGCCGTAACAGCTAGATCCCCCTCCCTAGCTGCACCGGAAAACTCTTTCAAAACAAATCTCTCAAAGCAATTTCAAAAAAGTCAGCAATCCATTGCGTGCATAATGGCGTAGACGTTAACTTCTTTTTCTCCACACTTCAATCTAATTCGCTTTCAAAAAACATAATAAAAATGTTATATAACAATAAGTTATATTAGTTTTCTGTAATTAATTGTCGGTTCAATTTTACTTTTGGCATTGTTTCATATGAACGTTACTTTGGATTCCTGATAAGTTTTTTTCGTTTTCTTTTCTGGTCATCCTTCGAAGATAACAGTGGAGGTTGCAGGCATTATTGTGCTTGGCTTTGAGTTTTAGCTGAGGATGAGGAGTCTATGGATTCCAGCAGTCTGATTTATTGAGCTTATAACAAGTGATTTTATGGTCAGCAAAGCTGACCTGTATGCATTCCCACGTGGAACATGGGAACGAGAAACGGGTGGTGGTTGCAGGCGTTATTGCGCTTCGTTTTGAGTTTTAGTTGAGAATGAGCTGCCTTATGGATTCCGGATAAAGTCGTCCCTCCTTTTCCGGAATGACAAGTGGTGGTTGCAGGCGCTATTGCGCTTCGTTTTGAGTTTTAGTTGAGGGTGAAATACCTATGCATTCCCACGTGGAACATGGGAACGAGTAACAACTGATTTTATGGCCAGCAAAGCTGACTTGTATGCATTCCCACGTGGAACATGGGAACGAGCACTAGATAAACGATAGGAATGCATTTCTTTAGTGCGCTTTCTCGCTCTCTTTGCGCTTTCTCGCTCCCCTTACGGAATGACGTGAGGTGGCTGCAGACTTATAAAACAAAAACGCCCTTCATATGAAGGGCGTTCGGCTATTCCTTTTCGCTTTCTTGCTACTATTTATTTCGCTTGCAAGCAGCCTCTTTCTAACGTCATACGCAGTCGACTTCTTCGTTTTCTATGTCTTCGGCTAAGAAGCCGCCGGTTTGGTGCGCCCAGAGTTGGGCGTAGATGCCGCCGGATTGGCTGAGTTCTTCGTGGGTGCCTTGTTCGACTACCTTACCTGCATCCATGACGATGAGCCTGTCCATGGCGGCGATGGTCGAGAGCCTATGAGCAATGGCGATCACGGTTTTGCCTTTCATCAATCTGTTTAAACTGGTTTGTATGGAGGCTTCTACTTCTGAATCTAGCGCCGATGTGGCTTCATCTAAGATTAATAGCGGCGCATCTTTAAGGAGGACTCGGGCGATGGCTACGCGTTGTCTTTGCCCACCTGAGAGTTTAACACCGCGCTCGCCCACCATGGCATCGTAGCCTGTATTGCCGTGGG
>Ga0209396_1007014_pt1 | contig 10166 bp, 7 predicted proteins | sample GOMGulsemesocosm_6_FD_184638 | JGI IMG/M metagenome (GOLD analysis project Ga0209396, IMG submission 184638) | Methane-oxidizing microbial communities from mesocosms in the Gulf of Mexico - GOM8C Gulf of Mexico (SPAdes) (version 2) | ecosystem: Environmental > Aquatic > Marine > Cold seeps... | reverse complement strand
ATCCACTAAATCTAATTCTGTAAATTTACCTGCTAATGTATGGCCAGCCTCTAAAAAAAGATTATTAATATTGTGAGAAGCAAGCATAGTGAGCGCAAGACTTAAATCTATTTTGCCATTACATTCTGGCACAAGCATATGAGATACGAAATGCGGCCATTGTATAGAATTATCAAGCTTAGTGGTTAAAATAATTATTGGGCTCGCAATTTCAAAAAAAGCTAAATTTGGCGTTAGTCTATTTTGAGAATCAATAACGATGCGAATTGGTTGTCGTAATTCAGTTTCATTGATATTAAGTTGAGCAAATTCAGTATTCATTAACTCTTCATATCGTACATTCATTTTAGCATTATCAACAATAACAGTATCTGCTCCCGTTAATATTGCACAGCTTTGCGCTCTTAAATTTTGTACATCTTTTCGTGCTTGAGGGCTAGTGATCCACTTACTTTGACCATTTTTCAATGCTGTTTTGCCATCCAGACTAGAAGCGAGTTTACAAGTAACAAACGGTTTTGTTGTTTTCATTCTTGTTAAAAAACCAGGATTAAGCGCTATCGCTTCTTGCTCCATTAAACCGTGTGCGGTTTCAATACCCGCTCTATCTAATATTGCCAACCCTTTGCCACTCACTTGTGGGTTTGGATCAACCATAGCTGATATTACTTTTATTACGCCTGCTTCTTTTAAACCCTCAGCGCAAGGTGGTGTACGTCCAAAGTGACTACATGGCTCTAAAGTTACATAAGCCGTTGCACCTTTTGCTTTTTCGCCAGCCATTAAAATGGCATTTACTTCAGCATGACCTTGCCCAGCTTTAACATGAAAACCTTCGCCAACAATTTCATTATTTTTAACTAAAACACAACCCACATTGGGGTTAGGCGTTGTTGTATAACGCCCTTTTTTTGCCAGCTCGATTGCTCTGGCCATGTAATTATGATCTTCAGTCGTAAACGGCACTTTATTATTCCTAACAAATTTGTGACCACATTGTGGTATTAAATAAATTTGCGTAGCTAATTTATTCGCCTAAACGAGCAATTTCTTCGCCAAACTCTTTAATATCTTCAAATGAACGATAAACAGAAGCAAAACGTACATAAGCAACTTTGTCTAATTTTTTAAGTGCATTCATTATAAACTCACCTACAAGGTGACTTGATATTTCTCTTTCACCCGTGGCTCTTAATTGAGACTTTATTGCATGTACTACATCATCAACTTGTTCAGTACTAACAGGTCTTTTTTCAAGTGCACGATTTAAACCATTTAATAGCTTATCTTCATTGAAAGGCTCTCTACTACCATCTTGCTTTACCACTCGCGGCATCACTAATTCAGCAGTTTCAAAAGTAGTATAACGCTCATGACAATCGTTACATTCTCGGCGACGGCGAACTTGATGACCATTACCTACCAAACGAGAGTCAATCACCTTAGTATCTTTTGCTGAACAAAATGGGCAGTACATAATAAAAATTCTCCGAATTTTTATTTAGGGGTCGCTGCGCGACAAAACCTAAAGAAGTTTAAAGTAAAAAGATAATGAAGAAAAAGTCGACCACATTATAGCAAGAAAGAAAGTAAAAAATTTTTTTTTATCAAATGGCTAGTCGACCATTTAAAGTAAAGTTGAAAATGAAATATTTCCGTTGGTGGAACTTTGTAAAGTTTGCCAAATATATCAAAGTAAAACACTCACTCCTTTTTGATCAGCCTCCTGATTTTATTTGCTTTTTTCTTACCAACGCCTTCAACATCCATCAATTGTAGCTCTGTTGCATTAAAGATATTTTCTATAGAACCAAAATATTCAAGTAATCTTTTCGCTAATTTAGGACCTACATTTGGTAAACCTTGAATTAAGTGTAATTGCTGGGTTTTAACGCGCTTTGGTTTTCGACCTGCTCGAGTGAGAAGTCTGTTTTTTTCTCTTTTTTGTTTTGCACAATAGATTAGTATTTTTGCACTTTCAATTTGATTTGCTGAACGAAGTATAGGTATTTCCATTATTAGAGAAATACTCGCAATTGCCCCTAATACAGCCTCCCTTGAAATATTAAACTTCTTTATTTCAGATCCGCAACCCTCTAGTAATAATGCAACCTGATAGTTAGATTGCGTTAACCGATACATTTGAGAAAATAAACGTCCATTGCAAAGTGACTGAACAAAATCTGTTATAGATTTTCTTTCAATTAGTATTTCATTATCAAGTAAATAATCACCTAAAGACAGTGTGGCCCTTGTTAAACTAACATTATTATTTGTAGATAAATACTCCAGTAGCTCAATTGCCTTTTCCCTATAGTCAAATACACACTTATGAACAAATATATCAGACACTTTAATATCTTAAATTTAAACCTTTTACTAAATAATAGTCCCAAAAATATAAAGGCCGCATAATGCGACCTTTTTATTTCAATCTATTTTTATAACATCTTTATCTTCGCCATACAGTGGCTTTAATAAAGCTGCGAAGCAGATTTATGCGTAAACTGGAAGTTTTGCACAGATCGCTTTAACTTTTTCTTTTACGTCAGCTTGAACAGTAACATCTTCGATATTATCTAATACGTCACAGATCCAGCCAGCAAGTTCTTTAGATTCAGCTTCTTTGAAACCACGACGAGTGATTGCAGGAGAACCAATTCGTAGACCAGAAGTAACAAACGGAGAACGCGGATCGTTAGGTACTGAGTTTTTATTAACTGTAATGTTTGCATTACCTAAAGCGGCATCAGCATCTTTACCAGTGATATCTTTATCAATAAGATCTAATAAGAATAAGTGATTTTCAGTTTTACCTGAAACAACTTTGTAACCACGTTCTTGTAAAACTGCAACCATCGCTTGTGCATTTTTAACAACTTGTGTTTGGTAAACTTTAAACTCAGGTTGTAAAGCTTCTTTAAATGCAACCGCTTTAGCAGCGATGATGTGACATAAAGGTCCACCTTGGCCACCAGGAAAAACAGCGCTGTTTAATTTTTTGTAAATAGCTTCATCGCCACATCCAGAAATGATTAAACCACCACGAGGACCAGCTAATGTTTTATGCGTTGTAGTTGTTACAACGTGAGCATGCTCAACTGGGTTAGGGTAAACACCAGCAGCAATAAGACCCGCAACGTGAGCCATATCAACAAACAGGTAAGCACCTACTTTATCAGCGATTTCACGGAATTTAGCCCAATCTACGATACCAGAGTATGCAGAGAAACCACCGATGATCATTTTTGGCTTGTGCTCTAATGCTAATGCTTCAACTTGTGCGTAATCAATTTCGCCAGTTGCTTCATTTAGTCCATACTGAACTGCATTGTATAATTTACCAGAAAAACTAACGTGAGAACCGTGAGTTAAGTGACCACCGTGAGCAAGACTCATACCTAATACAGTATCGCCAGCGTCTAATAACGCTAAGAAAACAGCTGCATTTGCTTGAGAACCAGCATGTGGTTGTACGTTTGCGTACTCAGAACCAAATAACTCATTCGCACGATCAATTGCTAGCTGTTCAACTACATCTACGTGCTCACAACCGCCGTAGTAACGCTTACCCGGGTAACCTTCAGCATATTTATTAGTTAACTGAGAACCCTGTGCTTCAAGAACACGCGGGCTACAGTAGTTTTCAGATGCAATTAGTTCAATATGTTCTTCTTGACGAACTGTTTCTTTTTGAATGGCATCGAATAACTCAGAATCGAAGTCAGCTATGTTCATGTTACGTTCTAACATGGTATCTCCTAATAAAAGATAAAGGTGCAAATATGTACGAAGTTTGAGGCGCTATTGTACGCACTTAATGTGCGTTTGCCCATAGCAAGTACATATGGATTAAGTGAGTATATTTAAACAGGGATTGAAAAAATTTCACAGTGCTTTTGATATGATGTTTTTTTATCATTAACATAAAAAAAACAAATGAATAACAAGTTAACATTTATAAAATTAATGTTTTTTTTGTTTTTCTTGAGATGACTTGCAATTTTCCCTTCATTTTTTTGTAAGTTAATTTCTAACACACCCAAAATAATGCAGCAGTCAATTCATCTAAGCATCCTCCTCAATAGTACGATGCTTTAATAGGTACTATTTATTCACACTTAAATCAGTTATTTTATAAAAAGGAAATATTTGAGATTAAAAGGATTTTTCATGTTAAAAACAGCTGTAACTTTCATTTTCGGCGCACTGTTCAGTGCACCAATTTATTATTATGTATTTGATAATAATCTTGATGATACGATAAATGACATCAGTGAGTACCAGATAGCGCCCCCTCTCAAAATAGAACAGCCAAACGCAGTGACCCAAGCGTTAAATCACGTAACTAATGAACAAGCATTATTAGATAAGATATCAATTTTGGAACAGGAATTAGCAGATGAACGCGAGAGTCATAAAGCCGAAATAGCAGAAATTACAGCTGAGGCCGTAAGTAAGATAGAAAAACATATGCAAAAAATTGAACGTAAGGCCCAGCAGCAATTAAATGCAATTATGAGTAAGCTTCAAAACCCAAGTGATAATCACTTTGCCGAGCAACATTTAGAACAAAATAGAGATTCAAACTGGGCAGAGCACACTGAAGCGCAAATCCAAGACTTTTTTTCAACCCATGACTTCCTAGAACATATCACGTTAAATAAAATAGATTGTCGCCAAACGCTTTGTAAAATTAACTACGATATCAGTGATAAATTAGAAACTCCGCATTTATTTGAACACCAATTAAAAAATGCGCCTTGGCATAAAAACTTTGGCAACAGTCACTCAAGCAAGGCGAACGGTAAAGTTATTTTATTTGTCGAAAAACAAAATAGCTAACAATATTCATGGATAAATTAGCTTAAAGTGCAGAAGTTATGAGGTGCCTTTGAAATTTCAATGCTGTACCTTTCAAAAAAAGTTATCAAAAATCAATATAAGACTCAAATCTTAGCTGATAAGCCCTGATATTAGGAAAGTAAAATAAAGATGAAGCCACTTACAGAAAAAACAGTTCGATTATTAACAAATAAATTAGTATTTGGAATTATTCTAATTTGCTTACCAATCCTGTTAGCAGGTTTATTTGATACTTTTTATTTTGTATCCCCTTACGCTAAAGATTTATATAATATAACAAAAATAGTAATTTATATTTTACTCATGACTTTAGGAATAAGGTTAATAAAACCTTTTTTGTGGCCAATAGTAGGACCAGTACAAGCTTTATTTATATTTTTTGTTTTACCATTTATAGCATTCTTCTATTCAATTGTATTATTTCTCACTTTAACTGACTCAACAAAAATAGAAGTGTTACATTTCAATGAACATGAAATTCATATTAAAAAATTAAGTGTCATGAATGAAAGTTCAATTGGTATTTATGAAGCTTGTCCTTTCTTTTATGCTTATTATTTTGGTAGAAAAATCGATTTTATTAATAATGGAATTATTGATAGTTTTATCATCAATAGTAAAAATATTGAATATAAAATAGGTAAAGCTTACAAATACCCAGATAGCAGTACAAAAAAGGTCATTAATGATTTTAATAGTTCATGCATGAAACCCGTTTCCCTTTTTTAATATAATAATTAAATTCCATAGTCTTTAACCTCTTAGATTCAACCATTAAGAGAGTAGACATGGAATTTAAACTAAAAGCAGTTTGCCTCCCCCACTTTCATCCCCTAAAATACTGCATTATATTTATTCTACTAATAAAAAGGTTTCTTTATGGCGTTGCCAGATAAGTTTATCTTTAGTTGCTCTCGAGTTTCTAAAGTTGTGCCACCAAAGCGCACTATATTAAAAGACATTTCAATTTCATTTTTCCCCGGTGCTAAGATCGGTGTTTTAGGTTTGAATGGTTCAGGTAAATCAAGCCTATTACGCATTATGGCCGGTGTTGATACTGAGTTTGAAGGTGAAGCAAATGCATTATCAGGTACTAAAATTGGTTACTTACCGCAAGAACCTGTACTTGATGAAAGTAAAACCGTTCGAGAAGTTGTTGAAGAAGCCGTATCACATGTAAAAAATGCACTGACTCGCTTAGACGAAGTGTATAACGAATATGCAGCAGAAGGTGCTGACTTTGATGCGTTAGCAAAAGAGCAAGGCGAACTAGAAGCGATTATACAAGCAGGTGATGGCCATAGTTTAGATAATGCACTAGAACGCGCAGCTGATGCGTTACGTCTACCTGAGTGGGATGCTAAAATCTCCGTGCTTTCAGGTGGTGAACGTCGTCGTGTTGCGATTTGTCGTTTATTATTAGAAAAGCCTGACATGCTATTACTAGATGAACCTACTAACCACCTTGATGCAGAATCCGTTGCTTGGTTAGAGAAGTTTTTACATGATTATGAAGGCACAGTCGTTGCTATCACCCATGATAGATATTTCCTTGATAATGTAGCTGGTTGGATTTTAGAGCTTGACCGTGGTGAAGGTATTCCGTGGGAAGGTAATTACTCTTCATGGCTTGAACAAAAAGATGCGCGTTTACAACAAGAAGCAAAATCAGAAAAAGCACGCCAAAAGTCGATTGCAAAAGAACTTGAATGGGTACGTTCAAATGCTAAAGGCCGTCAAGCCAAATCAAAAGCACGTATGGCTAACTTTACTGAAATGCAGCAGTCTGATTATCAAAAGCGTAATGAGACCAATGAACTATTCATTCCTGCAGGCCCACGTTTAGGTGATAAAGTTGTTGATGTAGAAAACTTACGTAAAAGCTATGGCGAACGTTTATTAATTGATGATTTAAGTTTCAGTATCCCTAAAGGCGCTATTGTGGGTATTATCGGTGCCAATGGTGCAGGTAAGTCGACTTTATTCAGAATGATCAATAATGATGAACAAGCTGATTCAGGTAGCATTTCATTAGGTGAATCCGTTAAATTAGCAACGGTTGATCAATTCCGTGATGAGCTAGACGGTAACAAAACGGTATATCAAGAGTTATCTGATGGCCAAGATATTTTAAAAATTGGTAACTTTGAAATTGCTAGTCGTGCTTATGTAAGTCGTTTTAACTTTAAAGGTAACGATCAACAAAAATTTGTTAAAGATCTGTCTGGTGGTGAGCGTAACCGTTTACATTTAGCGAAGCTATTAAAAGTAGGCGGCAATCTAATATTACTGGATGAGCCGACTAATGATTTAGATATTGAAACATTACGAGCATTAGAAGATGCTATTTTAGAATTCCCAGGTTGTGTTATGTGTATCTCGCATGATCGCTGGTTCTTAGATCGCATCGCAACACATATTCTTGATTACCGTGATGAAGGTAAAATCAACTTCTATGAAGGTAACTACACTGATTATGAAACATGGTTCAAAAAAACTTATGGCGCAGAAGCTGCTCAACCTAAGCGAATTAAATACAAAAAAATAGGCTAACTACTATTTTCTACATGAATCAACTAAAACCTCATTTATGAGGTTTTTTTATATCTACAAGATAAATAACTTTCAAACATCAATATCGTAAAGTTCAGCAATATAAAATCTAGCTGCTAAGCTTTTATTTACGGTCTTTGCTAAATGGTTGTTTGAACTGCCTATGAAAATAAAACGCTTTATTTTCTTTGTCATTTTGCTTTCAAGCAATACCAGTTTTGCTGCCATTTATAAATGTGTTGTAAATGGCACTATCATGTTCAGTGAGAGTCCATGTGGCGATGAATCTGAAGAAATAGACCTAACACCTCCTCCAGTTTTAAAACATAACTCTCACACAAGTTACGGAAGTAGCGTTAAAAACATGGTTGGTTATGTCAAAATTGACGAGCTAAAACGTGATATTCAAATATTACAAAGGCGTATTGATTATTTAAATAAACAAAAAGCTGCAGACTTAGAGAATATCGAAAAAGAAGTCATATTAGCGCGCCTACAAAAAATGGATAAAAACCAAATAAAAATAGCCAAACAAAAAGCTGTTATGAGTATAAATAAGCTCTATAAAAACAAAATTTATTCAGCCAAACGTAAAATAAGTAAATTAAAAAAAGATATCTCAATCGCTTTAAATACAAAGGTACAAGCATCTCACTCTCAACAAAAAACAAATAAAGGTGATACCTATATTGATCGAGTGAGCCAAAAACAAAAATATATAAAAGAAATCAAACAAGTAGAAAAACAAATTAAGTCTCTAGAAAAGCAATTATCTCACCAAATTAGTAAAGTTAAAAAGAAGCAAGTTTCAGGGCAGCTAAGTGCTACAAGTAAAATGCAGCTGAGCGTAGAATTAGATTTAACTAAAAAGAAATACAGAAACCTAATAAATATACAAAGAACGAAGCTGCGCAACCTTCAAATAAAAAAACTTCAAGTGAATTGATATGACAACTCCTTTAATATTTAGGCCCGCGGTAAAGTTGATGAGTAATTTAAACTTTACCGTTAAATTCACTATGATCATCATTATATTTACATTGCCTTTAACTGTTTTAGGCTTAGCTTTAGTTGATGAAGTTCAAAATAATATAAAAACATCAAAAATAGAGCTTAAAGGTTTAAAAGTCGTAAAATATACTTATGAATTACTTTTCTGGGTAGCTGACTTTAGAGATTACGCCATGTTGCAACGTGTAAACTCCTCTCCCACAATAAAAATAATTTCAAATGACAAAAAAAAACTGGTTAATCAATCATTGTCTGAATTAAAAAGTTATTTAATTAAAAACCATTTAGTAAGTGACAAAATACAAGCGCAGGTAGATAAAATTAATCGACGCTGGCTAGTACTGTCTAACTCGACCGCAGGTGTTCAAGGTGGACCTAATATTCAATTTTTTCATTACGATGAAATAGTGCAAGAAATGGAGATTTTAGTAAGAGCAATTACCTATGATAGTAAATTGGCTCATGATCCTAATTTAACCAACTTCTTTTTAATTAATATGCTGTTAAATGACATTCCTTTATTAAATAGAAACTTGGGAAGGCTCAGAGCCTATGGCAGCTACGCACTGAGTATGCCCTCTATTGATTTTCATTCTTATACCTTACTCGACCAAGTTTATGACGATTTAATTCAAGCAACTTCTTTAGCCGAATACAGTATGGCTTTTGTAAAAGATACTGCCTTAGAAGATAATACAGAACTTGCTAGCTATATAGATAATACAATAGATAAAAGTCATGAATTGATGGACTATTTTTACACTAATGTAATTGAGGCTGATACAATTAATATTAATTGGCAAGAGTTTTTTAGTTATAGTAGTAGTAGCTTAATAACAGTCTACCAATTCAGCCAAAAAATAATTCCATTAGTAGAAGAAAAACTAGCGGAACATATAAAAGAACAAGAAAATAAACTCATGCTATTTTTGTCTTTTTCGACATTTTTATATTTATTAGTTACTTACTTGGTTATTGGTGTTTATTACTCACTTCAAAATACCATTTCACAATTTTCAACCAAAGCGCAACAACTAGCTGATGGCGACCTCAATATTCAAATAACGTATAAAACACATGATGAAATGCAACATGTATTTTCTGCTTTTAACAAAATGGCGCACCAGTTACGTGAAAATCAAAGTAAATTAGTCGAAGCCGAAAAAATGGCTTCAATGGGAAGACTTATTTCTGGTGTTGCCCATGAGATGAATACACCTTTAGGCATAGCAATTACTTCAAGCTCACATTTAAGTTCACAATTTAAAGCTTATCAAGAAAAATATTTAAAAGGTGCTATTACTAAAGAGGATTTTGAGCAAATGATAGCAATGGCAATTGAAAGTAGCCATCTGATAGATAAAAACTTAAACCGTTGCTCTGGTTTAATTGAAACGTTCAAGCAACTCAATAGCTATCATAAAGTTGATATATTAGAAGAGATAAATTTCAACCTCTTTTGCAACCAATTAATCAAAGCCATAACATCAACTAATAATAATATTAATTTTATTTTACCGACTAATTCTGAAATCTTGATAAAAACAGATCGTCAATTATTAGAATTTATTTTTAATAATATTATAGACAACTCTATTTGCCATGGATTTAATGACAATAAAGGCGTCATACAAATAGAGATAAAGCAAAATGAAAATGAAACTTGTATTAATATTCAAGATAATGGCCGAGGCCTCAGTGATGAAGAGACTAAAAATATATTTGACCCTTTTTAC
>Ga0209396_1007012_pt1 | contig 10169 bp, 11 predicted proteins | sample GOMGulsemesocosm_6_FD_184638 | JGI IMG/M metagenome (GOLD analysis project Ga0209396, IMG submission 184638) | Methane-oxidizing microbial communities from mesocosms in the Gulf of Mexico - GOM8C Gulf of Mexico (SPAdes) (version 2) | ecosystem: Environmental > Aquatic > Marine > Cold seeps... | reverse complement strand
TCTTCATTACCTTGAATTTCCGGTTCTATCAGCCTATCTGCTTCTATCATTTTATGTGCTTCTACTATTAACTATTTTATTAAATTAAAATTTAGATCATTGACTTTAAAGCTGCTTTTATAAGTGCTTCAGAGCTAAGCCCTTTACCATTTATACCTTTAGCTGCTTTTACTGATTTTTCTGCTTGAGCCTGTTTATAGCCTAAAGTCATTAATGCTGCGATAGCATCGTCTTCTGAAGTATCAACTACTGGAGCGCCTTGCATCTCAAGTACCAATCCATCTTCGCCCACTGAATTAGTAAATGGCGTAAATAAATCCATTCCCCAATCTTTAAGTCTATCTTTCATTTCAAGTACCAAGCGCTCTGCCGTTTTTTTACCCACACCAGGTATTTTTACCAATGTAGAGGCATCTTCACTTTGCACACATCTTACAAATTGCTCTGCTGACATGCCAGATAAAATAGCAAGTCCAAGTTTAGGCCCTACACCATTGGCTTTCAATAACTCACGAAATAACGCCCGCTCTGTTTTATTATTAAAACCATATAATAATTGTGCATCTTCTCGCACAATAAAGTGCGTATAAATTGTAGCCGTTTTCCCTTCTGCAGGTAAGTTGTAAAAACTGGTCATAGGCAGTTGTACTTCATAACCAACACCATTTACATCCAACAAAATTTCTGGTGGCAGTTTTTCTATTAATATTCCGCTCAGTCGACCTATCATTGTTTTACCTTTTAAATATTTTTTATCTTAACCGACCACGAACAACTTTTTTGGCCTGACCTGCAAGTTTAATTAAATTTTGCTGAGAGTGGCCATGACACATAGCAATGGCTAAGGCATCTGCTGCATCAGCTTGTGGTACTGCTGGTAATTTTAAAATTGCTTTTACCATATGTTGTACTTGTTTTTTATCAGCCGCGCCAGTTCCCACTACGGCTTGTTTGATCTGCCTGGCAGAATAATCAGTCACGGGTAAATCAGCCATTGTAGCTGCAACTATCGCGGCGCCTCTAGCTTGTCCTAACTTTAAAGCTGAATCAGGATTATGTGCTAAAAAAACCTGCTCTATCGCAAATGTATCCGGCTTAAATTGCTCTATAAGTTGAGTAACCCCCTGATAAATCATTTTTAGACGCTCTGGTATCGGGCCACCACCTAAGCGGATACAACCACTGCCTAAATAAGTAAATCGACTACCTTTTTGCTCAATGACACCATATCCAGTTAATCGAGAGCCTGGATCTATCGCTAAAATGACTGCCAAGTGAATTCTAAACCTTTAAAACACATAATATGGGGATAATGGCTTATAACTGTATAAATTACCAGTACCTTACGATTTTAATCTTCTTATCTTAATTTTTTCATTTTAAATCCCATTGATGGGATATTTTAAAATAGGAGCTTCCCATTGATGGGACGACTTTATAATTCACAACAAAAATAACGATTAAACAACCGAATAACAACAACTTAAAAACATGGCACACTCCCTGCTCTATCAAATAAAAGTAATTTAAATTTTAATATGGAGTCGTATTTTGGATATCTCAAGAACAAAACACAGTAAACCTAAATACACACAACTTTTAGTATGGAGTGTCGCTTTAACAATCGTAGCGACTGCAACATATTATTTATGGTATTTAGCGCAAGCTGATTTTTCTGTTAATTCGAAAGAAATAATCACAGATTCTGTTAAACGCGGTGAATTTTCAGTATCTGTACGAGGCTCTGGGTTATTAGTACCAAGAAATATTCAATGGTTATCTGCCAATGTTGAAGCCCGTGTTGAAAAAGTAATTGTTAAAGCCGGTAAATCAGTTAAAAAAGGAGAGTTAATTGTTCAACTTAGCAACCCACGGCTTGAACAATTACTTGAAGAAACAAAATGGGAACTTGAAGCTAAAATAGCCGAAAGTGAAGCCACAAAAGTTGAACTTGAAGCATTATTATTAGACCAAAAATCATTAATGCTAGATGCAAAACTTAATTATGAAAGCAGTAAACTCAAACAAGATGCACAAGAGCAACTTTGCACAAGAGCAACTTTATCAAAGTGGTTCTGGTGTTATTTCTAAGATTGATTATGAAAAAACGAGACTTGAAACGATTCAATTAAATCAAAGATTAGAAATTCAAACTGCACGATTGAAAAAAGTTAAACAAAATATTGCAGTGCAAAGCAATGCAAGACAAGCCCGATTAAACAAAATGCAAAAGACATTAGAACGCGCACAACAACAGGTTGATAGTTTAATGGTTTTAGCAACATTAGATAGCGTTGTTCAGGAGGTACCTGTAGAAGCGGGCCAAAGAGTGAATATGGGAGGCAATATCGCCAAGCTAGCACAACAAAATGACTTAATTGCTGAACTACAAATACCCGAGCTACAAATTAGCGATGTTAAAATCGGTCAAAAAGTCATTATAGATACACGTAATAATAAAATCTCTGGCACAGTATCTAGAGTAGACCCAGCAGTGGTAAATGGCAGTGTACAAGTTGACGTATCTTTCACTGATAGCTTACCCAGTGATGCAAGGCCTGATCTCACTGTAGATGGCGAAATAAAAATATCGCATATCGCAAACACTTTATTTATAGACAGACCGCTGTTTTCACAAAGTCAAAGTACATCTTCATTATATAAAGTCAGCTCTGATGGCAAGTTTGCAGAACAAGTAACTGTAATGTTAGGAAAAGGTTCTGTTAATCAAATTGAAATATTAAACGGATTAGAAGTTGGCGAACAAATCATAGTGTCAGATCCGACTCATTGGCAAACACATAAAAAAATCAGAATAAATTAAGGGACATTATTATGAGCAATACATTAATCAAATTAGAAAACATAGAAAAAGTATTTTATACAGAAGATGTAGAAACACATGCGTTAAGTAAAATAAGCTTAACAATCAACAAAGGTGAGTACGTTTCGATCTCTGGTCCATCAGGCTGCGGTAAATCAACCTTATTGTCGCTATTAGGCTTGTTAGATACTAATACAGGCGGAAAATATCAACTTGCTGAACATGACGTTTCAAATATATCAAAACAGCAAAGAGCCAAAATCCGTAATACTGAAATAGGATTTATTTTTCAATCATTTAACTTAATAAGTGACTTAGATGTTGAAGAAAATGTTGAATTACCACTGACCTATCGTAATGATTTAGATAAAAAACAACGTAAAGAAATGGTAAAAAATGCATTGTTACAGGTTGATATGGCCCATAGGTCTAAGCATTTTCCATCTCAGTTATCAGGTGGTCAGCAACAAAGGGTTGCAGTTGCGCGTGCCATTGCGGGTAATCCATCTATCATTTTAGCGGATGAACCTACAGGTAACCTTGATTCTAAAAATGCAGCTGCGGTGATGGCTTTATTAGATGAGTTGCATGCTAAAGGCGCTACAATCTGCATGGTAACCCATGATCCGCGCTCTGCTGAACAGGCAAATAGAAACATTGAAATTTTAGATGGTCATGTAGTTTCAGACCAAACTAAGACCACAAAAGCCGCTTAAAGGAATATATTATGATATTTCAAGATTTTAAATATGCATTAAGATTATTAGCCAAAAAACCTGGATTTACGGCTTTAACAACACTCGTAATGGCAACAGGCATTGGCTTAAGTAGTGTTACTCAGCGCTTCTCATAAAGGCGTTAGCAATACGGATAAAATTAATTTATTAGATTTTAATGAGATAAAAAATAGCATTAAAGGCTTATCTGAATTTACAGGTTACATAAATCGTAATGTGACTGTATCTGCTCGTGATGGCGCAAGAAGATATAACGTCGTATTAGTACAACCAGAGTTTTTTAATATTACACGGACTAAGCCTATTTTAGGTAGGGACTTTGTGGCTGATGAAAACTTATCTGGTGCAAATAAAGTTGTTGTGATTGGTTATGATATCTGGCAAAAACAATTTGGTGGCGACCCTAAAGTATTACAACAATCGTTACAGATAAATGGTAATAACCATCAAATAATTGGTGTTATGCCACAAGGATACTTGTTTCCTAATATCGCTCAAATGTGGTTACCTATGATTGAAGATAATACAAAATCCACACGTATTGTCGCGCCTAGCTTACATGGATTAGCTCATATTGATGACAATACCTCTATGGATGAAATTGACCAACAGTTAGCCATGATCATGAAACGTATTGAAAACAAATATCCACAAACAAATACCGCAACATCTGCTTATGTCACAACGATACCCATATTGATGACAATACCTCTATGGATGAAATTGACCAACAGTTAGCCATGATCATGAAACGTATTGAAAACAAATATCCACAAACAAATACCGCAACATCTGCTTATGTCACTACCATTCCAGGTTCTGGTGCAGGCGATGGTCAACCGGTTATTTATACTATGCATATTGTTGCTATTTTGATTTTGGCGTTAGCTTCTATTAATGTCGGTAACTTATTGCTTTCGCGTGCCGTTGAGCGTTCAAAAGAAACGGCTATCCGTATTGCTTTAGGTGCACCAAGGTTCCGTTTAATATGCCGTTGAGCGTTCAAAAGAAACAGCTATCCGTATTGCTTTAGGTGCACCAAGGTTCCGTTTAATAAGCCAAATGTTATGGGAAAGCATCATTATTTGTACATTAGGTGGTGTTATAGGGCTATTGGTAGTTGCCTGGGGACTAGAAGTTTCAGGTCCAATCACACAAACATTTTTCATTAATCCATTAGCATTTTGGTGGAAATTTTCAATTGATACTTACACAATAAAATTATTTTTCATTATTTTAGTAACCACTATTCTAGTGACTGGTTTATTACCAGCATGGAAAAATTCAGGTAATGATTTTAACAGTGTATTACGTGATGGTACCCGTGGCGCATTAGGTAAAAAAGCAGGTCGACTCAATAAACTATTAGTGATCAGTGAAATATTTATCTCCATGACTATTTTAATTGCCGCAAGTGTCATGGTTTACGCGGCCCACCAGCAAAGCAATCAAGATATAGGCGCTGATACAGATAACATATTGACTGCAAGCGTATTATTGACCGATACAAAATATGATGAAAAACAAAAACAAGTACAGTTTGCTAAAGCTTTACAGTCCCGCTTAGAAAATAGCCCTGGCATTGGTGAAGTGATGATTTCAACAGCATTACCGGGTGATTATGCTTTAGAAGCTAAACTCATATTAGAAGGCAAAGAGTACAACCAAGATACAAACATAAGTTACCCAAGAGCAAACTATATTTCTATTATGCCTGGTTCATTAAAAAAATTAGGTGTTGACTTAAAAAGCGGTCGTTATTTTAACTCTAGTGATAATGGTCTTGATAAAAATACTGCCGTCGTTACTCAAGAGTTTGTAAATCACCATTTTAAAGGGTCAAATGCAATAGGTAAACGCTTTCGTTTAGCACAATCTGAATCTACAGATATTACTTGGATCACGATTGTCGGTATTATAGATAATACAATTCAAGGTAATCGTGAAGGTCGTGGTTTGCCCTCAGTGTTTAGACCATTTACGCAATCACCAAAACAGCAATTAACAATTGCGATGCGTATGAAGTCTAATATTGATATGGCAAGTACAACTTTACGTAAAATATTGCAGTCAATTGATCCATTATTACCATCTTACAAAATTGAAACTTATGCGAAAAGTAATGAACGTTTTACTGCGCCAATCAAGTTTATCAGCTCATTAACTGCATTATTTGGCCTTGCTGCCGTCGTACTCGCTGCCAGTGGAATTTATGGTGTGATGTCAAATACCATTAATCAACGCACACAAGAGATAGGCATAAAACGCGCATTAGGTGCTGATGAAAAAACCATTACGAGAGAGTTTGTAAAAGCGGGTGTCAAACAGCTTTTATGGGGAGGTATTCCCGGTATTATGGCGGGTTGCGCTATGGGTTACGCCATGTCTCAGCTATTTGGCACCAGTAATAATGCCTTAGTTATCATTTCTCTAAGCATTACTACCATGATAGGCAGTGTTGTGATGTTAGCGACTTATTTACCAACACAAAGAGCATTAGAAATGGAACCAAGTGATGCATTGCATCACGAGTAACCAATTTAAAAAGGATATATAATGAAAAAATTAATTAAACTATCAGCCGTGTTATTAACTATAAGTACTTTAAGTGGCTGCGTATTTATTCACAGCAATGATGGTTCCGATGAAAACTGGCAACAAAAACAGCAACAAAATAGAGAAATGATTAATCAATTAGCCCTTGATACCGACAGGACTCAAATTGAACTAAAACTAGGAGTTCCTAATTTTACTGAAGCATTTATTAAAAGTGGACAAGAGTATCGTGTAATGTATTACCGTACATCGCGTCAACACCATGATAGTGCAACTTCAAAAGATGAAACCACGCCGCTTATTTTTAAAAATAATAAGTTAATTGGTTGGGGATTTGATGCTTTAGCTAATATTCAGCATTAAACAGTTATTCAGGATATTTAATAAAGTAACGTTAAATACTTTTACGTTACTTTTTATTGTTTTAAGCAATTGCAATTACTTAAAGTAAATACAGTATATACTAGGATTATCAAAGGAATAACAAACATAAAAATGATGCAAAATATTTTACTGGTAGATGATGATAAAGATGTATTAAGTGCATTAAAAATGCTTTTAATTTGTGAAGGTTTTCAAGTCACACTCACTGAAACCCCCGATGCCGCACTTAAATCAATTAAAACAACCAGTTTTGATCTGGTTTTAATGGATTTAAATTACTCTCTTGATACAACCTCTGGTGAAGAAGGTTTAGCCCTTATCTCTGCTATTAGAAAATGTGACGAACATCTCCCTATTGTTGTTATGACTGGATGGGCAACAATTGAAGTTGCTGTTAGCACAATGCAAAATGGCGCCAATGACTTCATTCAAAAACCTTGGGATATTGATAGACTGCTTAATATTATTAATAACCAAATAAAGCTCGCTAATAGTGAGAAAAACTCTCAAAAACTAAGTCAACAAAATCAATTATTACAACAACAAGTTGATAGTGAGTTTAGTGGAGATCTTATTGCAAAATCAGCTGTGATGAAAAAAACACTTACAATAATAGAACAAGTTGCAAAAAGTGATGCCAGCGTTTTATTGACTGGCGAAAATGGCACTGGAAAAAGCATGTTTGCCCGTTATATTCATGAACATTCAAATAGAAAAAGTTCAAATCAAATATCCGTTAATATGGGCGCAGTTACTGAAACGCTTTTTGAAAGTGAAATGTTTGGGCATACTAAAGGCGCATTTACCGATGCTAAAACAACACGCATTGGCAGATTTGAACTCGCTGATAGTGGCACATTATTTTTAGACGAAATAGCCAACACCCCCTATTCCCAGCAAGGTAAGTTATTACGCGTTCTTGAAGACAGTGAATTTGAAAAAGTAGGCGGAAATAAAACTCAATCAGTTGATATTCGCTTAATTAGCGCTACTAACGCTGATTTAAACCTAGCAGTCGATAATAGTGAGTTTAGAAAGGATTTACTCTATAGAATAAATACCATAGCGATTGAGATTCCATCATTAAGGGAGCGTAAAGAGGATATCATTTTATTAGCTGATTCCTTTTTATCAAAAATGGCGCTAAAGCATCATAAAAAGCATCATAAAAATAAACTCATTATTAGTGATACTGCACAAAGGGCACTACTGGCTTACGACTGGCCTGGTAATATTAGAGAATTAAACCATGTGATGGAACGCGCCCATATTCTGTGTCAAAGCAGTGAAATATCAGTTGACGATTTAGGCCTGCCAGCATCTAAAAAAGCCCCTATTGTTATGCAGCCCGCTGAAGAAGACCCTGATAATTTAGCCACTCTTGAAACATTAGAACTTAATATCATCGATAAGCGCCTATCTTTTTTTGATGGTAATGTAATAAAAGCTTGAAGAGAACCCTGATAATTTAGCCACACTTGAAACATTAGAACTTAATATCATCGATAAACGCCTATCTCTTTTTGATGGTAATGTAATAAAGGCGGCTAAATCACTTGGTTTAAGTAGAAGTGCCTTTTATCGACGTTTAGACAAAATGTAGGTTTCATATTTAATAATGAAAAATAAAGTTTCCTTTGAAAAGCAATTAACCCAATTATCTTTAATTGCATGTTTGCCTGTATTTTTTTTATTAATATTTATGATGGTATATGCTGAGATCTCTACACCTTTAGTGCTACTGACAATATTGCTGTGCAGCATTATTATCATTTATTGTCATACTAAAATTCATCAAATTTCAGCTTATCAATTTCGCAGTATTTGTAATTTGCTAGATGCCATGATCCAAGGAGATTACAGTTTAAGGGCACGTACTAGCGAGGGTGATACCGCATTAAATGAATTAGTCGACTCAGTAAATTCACTGGCTCAAAGACTTACAAAGCAAAGAACGGAATCAGTAGAAAGCCAGTTTTTATTACAAACTGTAATAAAACACATTGATGTGGCCACCATTGCATTAAATGACAATAATGAATTTGCTTTCATTAATCCCGCGGCTGAAAATTTATTAGGATTAGCAGTAAACAATAAAGAAATCACATCATCAGACCAACTTGAACAATTAAAACATCTTGAGCGAGGCTGCAGTAAGGTTATGAACCTTACTTTCAATAAGCAACAAGGTAAATTTAATGTGCATATGGAAGAGTTTAGAGAAGAAGGCAAACAACATAAGTTGTTATTTTTAACCGATGTAAGTCGGTTATTAAGAGTTGAAGAGCGTAATGCTTGGCAAAGTTTAGTCAGAGTGATCAGTCATGAGATCAATAACTCTCTAGCGCCTATCGCGTCTATTAGTGAAACGTTAAAGCGTATGATGTCTAAACAACAAAACATTGAAATGCATAAAGAGAACTTAGTTGATGGGCTTTCTATTATCGCCCAGCGTGCTAATAACTTAACTAACTTTGTTAATAGTTATAAACAAATAGCTCAGCTGCCTGAACCAAAAAAAAGTAAAACTAACATTCGTGAACTTATCAATAAAGTCATTCCTCTTTATCAAAATAATAATATTCATATTATCCCCAGTGATGACGTTTCATTATTAATTGATCCGGTTCAAATTGAGCATGTACTCATAAACCTAATAAAAAATGCAATTGAATCTGTTAATACGACTAAAAATGACGGAAACATAGAAATAAGCTGGAAGCTTGAACAAAGAAAGTTTCAGCTTTTTATAAGTGATCAAGGTGCGGGGATCAGCAATGAGAGTAATTTATTTGTGCCATTTTATACAACTAAAAAGCAAGGTTCTGGTATAGGCTTAGTATTATGTAGACAAATTTTGGAAGTACATAACGGCCAACTCAGTTTAAAAAATAAAACCAATGAAACAGGTTGTTTAGCGACAATAGATTTACCTATCAGTTAAGTTCGCCATAAAATTGCATGATTAGGAATGCAGCGTAATAAAGCTCTACGGTAATGTAAATTAAACATAATAAATGCAAACGGCCCAAGTAAACACCCTAATACCAACCAACGCTTAGTCGGCATGCCCTTTTTAACTGCTAAAACATATAATGAAACAGCAAAAAACACACTCAAAAATACAATCACTATCGGCCTCAATAAACTGTGATGACAGCTACTTCAATTAAATCAGAACAAAAAACGAGCGCGGATTATACGTAAAAAACAAGTATAAAAAAAGGCTATTAAATAAACTTTTAGTTCATTTAACAGCCTTTAATATATTAATTTAACTTATTAATAATAAGCTTGTTTACCTTCAGCCATATCTACAATTGGCTGACAAGGTTCAAAATGTTGATTTAACTGAGATAAAGAAGTTAATCGTGAAGCAAGTTCACTGGCACCTAATTTATCCATATAGCTAAATGGTCCGCCTAAGAAAGGAGGGAAACCAATACCAAAAATAGCACCAATATCACCATCTCTTGCACTTGCGATAATGCCTTCATCTAAACAACGCGCAGCTTCATTTAGCATTTGGCTCACACAGCGTTGCGCTATTTCTTCTTTATTTAGTTTAGGTTCAAGCGTAATGCCTAAAAATTCATAAACTGATTCATCAACTTTTTTACCTTTAGACTTTCCTTTACCATAACTATAAAATCCTGAGCCTGTTTTAC
>Ga0209396_1007011_pt1 | contig 10170 bp, 8 predicted proteins | sample GOMGulsemesocosm_6_FD_184638 | JGI IMG/M metagenome (GOLD analysis project Ga0209396, IMG submission 184638) | Methane-oxidizing microbial communities from mesocosms in the Gulf of Mexico - GOM8C Gulf of Mexico (SPAdes) (version 2) | ecosystem: Environmental > Aquatic > Marine > Cold seeps... | reverse complement strand
GTAAATTTTTGAAGATACATCTATTGTAGATCTCTTTTATACACCGCATTTTTGTTGGCAGCGATGAATATAAGCAACTAAATTATTATGGGTTGCTAAATGCTTTTTAATTGGGCTTTGAATGCCACCGTTTAAAAAATTGGTTAATAAACCATATATAGCACAGTCGTAACTTGTCATTGTGTTTGATATAAAAAATGTTTTATCTGCTAATAATGCTGACAAATGATCGATTGATATATTTGCCATAGCATATATTTCTTGTTTGTTATGTCGGGCGGTACCTTGCGAAATACAGTTTTTTATTGCTCGTTTTCGCATTGCATTTGGTACAAACAATTTTAAAATAGCAGGTAACTTACCAAAAAACTCTTCTTTGCTTATTGGCCAGTAATCATCATCTATCCAACGGCTATATACTAATGACCAATAAAGTTGTTCTTCACATAATTGTTGTAATAAATACCCTTGAGCATGCTGTTGAGGGGTGAGATCTTTATCTAGTTGATGTTCCATCTCGAGCTTTTTAATAATAAGACTTGAGTCTGCGATCAGTTCATTGTCTATTCTTGCAACGGGTAATTTCCCCTTAGGCATCTTATGGCTATCAACGCGATAATGATTTTTATATTCAATATTTGCTAATCGGCAGTAAGCTTGTAGTTTTATGGCAAAAGGGCTGGCATTAGCTAAGCCAAAAGCGGGTGGAAATTGATGCAGTTCAATCATGATTGTCCTTAATTTCATTAGTCATTAAGGAGTAGCATAACAGAGGCTACTGACAATAAATGTCAGTAGCCTTTTTGTTAACCTGAAATTCGGATAAGCGAATTTGCCCAATAACGCTATTTTATCGACTATCAGTGTTGTTCTAACTCCAATAGCCAGCTATTGGTTCGTTAAAACGCTTTGATATCCACTAAAATCTCGTCACTGGGTATTTTATTGAATAATTAAATTTTATTTCTGATGGTTACAAAACTCTTATCCAAACCTCAGGTTAATATACATAACCTATTTACTAGGGTATAAATGATTCCACCATTGTGGTTGATCTTTTAAGTTTTTATCAAAGTAGGCCATCATAGTATCCCACCAGTGAAAACGTTTATCACGGGCAAAGACTTGATGATTAGTATTTTTGTATTCTACTAGTTCAACATCTTGATTAAGAAGTTTTAGCGCAGTGTACATATTATGGCTTTCACCTGGTGGTACATTGGTATCAGCATTACCATGGATCAGCAACAGTGGTGTTGTTACTTTATCTGCATTAAACACTGGGCTATGTTGGCTGTATAGCTTGGCGTTATTCCAAGGGAAGCTGCCTTTAGATGCTTCACCAGAATATAAATAACCCCACCAACCTTGACCCCAATATGATGTAATATTTGAGATCCCAGCATGTGATATTGATGCACTAAACATATCTGTTTTGGTGGTTAGTAACATAGTCATAAAACCACCGTATGAAGCGCCTAAATTACCTAGTTTTTTAGCATCAACATAAGGATAAGCTTTTAAAAATTCGCCAGTACCTTGAATGATATCGTCAGCAGTGTAATTTCCCCATGCATTAACATGTTTAGCTGAGAATTCTTGACCAAAACCTGTCGCGCCTGTTGGTTGTAATACATAAACCACATAACCATTTGCTGCCCATAAGTTAAATGGATAACGACCAGTAAAGCCACGTGTTACTGGTGATGTACCACCATAATAATAAATCAGTGCAGGATGTTTTTTAGTTTTATCTAAATTATGTGGGATATAAACACGGCCACTTATTTCAACATTGTCTTTATTTACAAAACTAAATTCTTCTAAAGTAGCGATTTCACTGTTTTGATAAAAATCAACTTTGCTATCAGATAGCGTTTTAGCTTTATTTTTATAAACATTTAATAACTTAACTTGCTGTGGTTTTGAAGCCGTAGTGCCTGTGTATAATAACTGTGGTTTTTTACCTTGGGATAAAGAAAAGCGTTCTACAATATCAAGTTTAGATTTTAGCTTTTTAAACTTGTTTTTACTTTCATCAAATAAATAGATTTGTTTAGTATCTTTTTCTGTAACAGATAAAACAACATCACTATTTTTCAATACTTCAAAATGGCCAATAGAAGGATCAAAAGTCTTAGATAGCGCAGTTACATCTTTACCATTAAAGCTGAGTTTATATAACTGACCATCATAGTTATTTGGTAACATATCTTTAGGCAAGTTTTGACCTGCACCATTCATAAATGCAGGGCCTGCAGAGATATAAAAGCCATTTTTACGATATTGCGCATTATTAAATGTACGATATTTACCGATTAACTTTTCACTATTATCTTGTAAGTTTACTTCTACTAACTCTGTGATCATATGTGGCGGAGCAGCATAATCAATTGGGTTACGACTTAATAATACGGTGCCTCGTTTTGCATTGTGATCTTCTAGACTATGGCTAAATTTAGGCGAACTCACTTGGCGGATCAAACCTGAATTGAGATCTAATAAATGTACTTGATTAGTATTGCGGGCATATGACCAGCGATCTTCTAAACCTTTATAATGTTTTGTAAGTGATTTACTTTTTTCTGGTGATTTATTCCAGTTAAAAATTAAAGTATCGTTATCAAAAAATTCAAAACCACTGGTACTTGCTAAGTTATCACTTAAGACTTTAACTTCCAGAGTTTTTCTATCTAACTGTTCTAGCTTTCCATTTGATAAATAGATTAACTTTTTATTATCTGGGCTCCAAATAAAGTTAGATGCTTTACCATCTTGCCAACGGTAACGAACAGTATTTGATTTAGTATCTAACAACTGAGCGGTACGAATCGCTTTATTCGCAGATTTATCGTTATAGGCTTTGCTTTTGAAGATCATTTGCTTTGCATCGGGTGATAACGAAATACCTGAAATCACTTGTGCATCATATAGTTGTTTTGCCGTGAGTGGATGAGATTGATCGGTAGTGAGCGTTACTTGATCATGCTCCGACTTGCCAGAAAAATCTAAACTCACTTTTTTCCAGTCGCTAACTTGCTCTGCAATCACCATTATTTGGTGCTCACCTGTGGCTAAAGTTAAAGGGTATTTTTTACTACTTTCACTCAATGCAACATTGTTGATAAATACACTGGCTGTTTCTATACCTTGTATTTTTAAATCGCCTTGGACAAACCTATTTACTGATAAAGTGAATTTAATCGCTTGCAGGCCGGGCTCCGTAAGTGCATTCACTTGTGAAAGTGATTGCCACTTAACTGTTTTACCAAAAACAGTTAATGACTTTGCATCTTGTGCGATTTTAGGCAATAAGTTATTTATGATCTCTTTTTGTTGCGCCGTTTCATAAGGCTTAAATTGATTTTGTGGTGCAATCGGACCTAGATAATTGATTTTACTTTTATTTAGTGCTTCAGCTAATGCTGTATGGGTGTTCCCAATTGCGCATAAGCCAATTAATACTTTTTTTAGCATGTTTATTTTTCTCATTTGTCTGATTGAGGAGTGCCGTAAATTTTTTCAGCGTGATTAAATAAAACCCAAGACGTAAATATGTATTTATCATTTGAAATTGGTGTATTCCCCCTATGAGTATGGGTGAAATAACCTGGGAAAATTGCCATAGTACCTTGGGTTGGTTTAAGTTTTAGCTTTTGGTAATAAAACTCTGTTTCTCCTCCTTCATCAACATCATTTAAATAAAACATAAAGGCAAGTACACGATGTAATGCCTCGTTATGACCTGCTTGCGGGTAAACCTCACTATGATAATAGGGATAGCCGCCTTTATTTTTTTCGTACTTTTGTGCTTGTATTGGTCCCAACCTAAAAAGTTGCTGTACTAAAGTTGATACCTGAGGTTTACCTACTTCTTCAAAGTTCTCTACGGTTAAATTGGTTGGCTCACCAGTTTTAGGATGATAAACAGTTAAGCCAAATGCACCTATCATGATTAAAAAGTTATCACTGATATATTCAAATACTTTTTCTGCGGTTATTTTTTGCAGATGTTGGTTGTATTGGGCATATTCAGGATGCATGCTCAAATACAGATCTTTGCTATCTTTTTTAGCTAAATCGATACCACCACTAGTAGTTCCTTGCTTTAAATGCGGGCTTTGTTCGAAAAGTTTGATAAAGTTGTTACAGAACTCAGGACTAAGAGCATTTTCATATGTGTGAATAAGATCTGACATTATGAGATCCCTTTTTTAATTTATTATGTAAGGTTCTTCTTTGAGAACCTATATTAGGTGTAGTTATGTTTAAAGAAAAAATAATGCCACGTTTCACTGAAACGGATGCTTTAGGGCATATAAACAATACCGTATTACCTGTTTGGTTTGAAGCGACTCGTACTCCCATTTTTAGGTTTTTCACTCCAGACCTTGATCCAAAGCAGTGGAAGTTAATTATTGCTAAAATTGAAGTCGAGTTTCAAGGTGAGTTATTTTACGGGCAAGAAGTCGAAATTAAAACCGCTATTCGTAAAATTGGGAACAGTTCTTTTGTAATTGAGCAAAGTGCTTGGCAACATGATGAACAATGTGCACTCGGAAAAACCATTGTTGTCCGTTATGATTTTGATAATAAAAAAGCACAGGTATTATCTGAGCAAGAAAAAAATATGTTAAGTGAACACTTGTTAACAGATTAACTTTTAATATATCAAAAAGCCGTATCTGATACGGCTTATTTTTAACAGGTCTATTTTTTAAATGTTAAATGACCACCTAAGCGATACTTAGAACCTGGTGATATTAACCGAGCAAAGCTCACAACACCTTTAGAAGACCATGTCCTACGTATTACCTGTAAACAAGGCTCTATATTATACAGGGTTAACCATTCACATATTTCATCAGATGGCGTAATGGCCTCAACAGTATGCCTAGCTTCAGTTAATGGCGCAGCTTGACTTAAATATTCATGTGGTGTGATCTGCTCAAAGTTTTGCTGTAAATACTCAGGCGCTAGGCTTGGGTTAACAAAACGCTCTTCAGCTTGAAGTGGTTTATCGTTTTCAAAATGCACTAATACACTGCGATAAACTAACGAGTCAACTTCAACACCTAAAGCAATTGCAATAGGGGCGATGGCTTGTATTGACTCTAAAAGAATGGGAGTACAGGTATATTGGCCACCACGGTCTTTCACTTCATCTGCAATATTTCTTATTTCTAATAGTGATGACTGTGACTTAAAGCTTGCAACAAAAGTACCTAACCCTTGAGAACGGGTCAAAATACCTTCGTCTGTTAATTCAGTTAAAGCACGTCTTGCTGTCATTCTACTCACAGAAAATTGCACTGTTAACTCGTTTTCTGATGGAATTCGGCTATGCTCAGGCCATTCTCCTGATTTTATTTTGTCGATAATAAAGCGCTTTATCTGCGAAAATTTAGGTGTAATCATCGTCAATGCCGTTGGTACCTTGTTTTATTATTCGAAGTATAAAATAACATAATATCAACTCTATTAAATATGTGCTCATTCTAAATGATCACTAACTTAAAATTGTTGTTATAAATATCGTTATAAAGTGGTGTCGATTGCTTGTATATACAAGTTCTAATGTTAGACTAAATAAAAATTTATTACGAGTCTGGGTGAGTATGATGTTAAATAAAGAATTTGATCAAGTCATAATTGATGTGAATGTAGCCACTATGGATCCTGAAGTTTCAACGGCTTATGGCACAATAGAAAATGCTGCGGTAGCAATTAAAGATGGTAAAATTGCTTGGTTAGGTAAATATGAAGATTTACCTAACTTTGACGCATTGTCTACACCAGTTGTCGCTGCAAAAGGTAAATGGTTAACGCCAGGGCTTATTGATTGTCATACTCACTTGGTTTTTGGTGGTTCTCGTGCTCGTGAATTTGAAATGCGATTACAAGGTGTATCTTATCAAGAAATCGCAGCACAAGGTGGCGGTATAGTTTCAACTGTTAAGGCTACTCGAGAAGCTTCTGAAGAAGCGTTATTTGTTAGCGCTAAAAAAAGATTAAACGCTTTATATAACGAAGGTGTTACAACCGTTGAGATTAAATCAGGTTATGGTTTAGATACTGAAACTGAAATTAAAATGCTTCGTGTTGCTAAATTACTTGGCGAGCATCATAAAGTAGATGTTAAAACGACATTTTTGGGTGCGCATGCTTTACCTCCAGAATATAAAACTACACCACCAGAGCAAGGTGCCGATGCATATATAGATTTAGTGTGTGAAGAAATGATGCCTAAAGTGGCCCAATTAGGGTTAGCTGATGCAGTTGATGCTTTTTGTGAAGGTGTTGGTTTTTCTAATGCACAAACCCGTAAAGTATTTGAAAAAGCAAAAGAGTTAGGTTTACCTGTAAAGCTACATGCTGAACAACTATCTAATTTAAAAGGTGCTGAACTCGTTGCTGAATTTAATGGTTTATCTGCCGATCATATTGAATTTTTAGATGAAGCCGGCGTAAAAGCAATGGCTGAAGCGGGTACTGTTGCTGTGTTATTACCGGGGGCTTTTTACATTTTACGTGAAACCCAATTACCACCAATGAAATTATTACAACAATATAATGTACCAATTGCTATTTCAACTGACTTTAATCCGGGCACATCTCCAGTTTGTTCACTAAAATTAATGATGAACATGGGGTGTACTTTATTTAGCATGACTCCAGAGCAAGTATTAGCAGGTGTAACAATTAACGCGGCTCAAGCTTTAGGGCTATCAGATCGCGGTGTGATAGCGAAAGGGCTGCGTGCGGATATGGTTTTGTGGGATATTGAGCATCCTGCTGAATTAGCGTATCAATTTGGTGTAAACCCGCTTGCAAAACAATGGATTGAGGGTGAGAATGTTGTAAGTTAAAGAATGATTTTCCCTTTAATAGGATAAAAGAGGCGAGTGGATGTTAAGGTTTAGATTAATTTTTATTTTTTTTATGGCGGTACTTACGCCATATGCTCAGGCATCCACTTCTGTAGATTCTGTAAACTTAGATAGTTTTTTTGCGGGTATGATTTTTTTTGCTTTACTGTCATGTATGCAAAGAAAACAAAGCCGTACTCATAGGATATTTAATTTAATATCAGGTATTACAGCGTTATCTTTTTTAAGCTTTAATTCCAGCATATTATTTATCACATTTGTACTTGTCATCTCAGCCCATGCTTTATATATGTTCACGACTATAAAGGAGAATAAAGTCGTTAAAACAGGCATGTTAATAACATTAGCTTTAATGATCGTTTTATCATTTTTAGTTTGGTTCACAGTACTGCCATCAAGCATCATATCTTTAGCTGTTATATCACTGTTATTATCGCAATCAACAGAAAATGCTTTTGTTGAATTAGGTCGTAATGGATCTAATCGTATTAATCCACAGTATAGTACTAGCAGTGGACAAGGAACATCTTTGCCTGATCGTGCTTTATTAAAACAAGCTTTTAATCGCTGGCAAAAGGAAGGGAATAACGAATGTGTTTTTGTTCTGATTAAGTTTGATGGATTAAATGATATTAACCAAAGATTAGGACGTGAATTGAGCGACATTCTATTAACTCAATTGGCAACGAAAGTTAAAAAACAATTAGACCATGAAGCTTTAATTACCATATTTGAATTAGATGGAGAGGAAATAAAATTAGCTCAATTGAGCAATGTAGATTTTGTATTTATTATCGGTAGTAATGAACATCAACATTTACATGAAAAACTCATCCAACAAATTCAAATAGCAACTGAGCAAGCTTCTGTCATAAAGGGCCATTCACAAAATATTGTATTAAGAGCCTCGTTTGCAAAAGGAGAGACTGATTCAACCCTAGAGAGCCTAATTGAACATACTTATCTTGCGATAGATAGTGAGCAATGTGAGGGGGAGCGAATTGCGCAATATCAGCCTGAGATGTCGTTAGAACAACAGTCTCAATTACAAATGATAGGAGAGCTAGCGGCTCTAAATTTTGATGATGCATTTGAGTTACACTTTCACCCAATAGTAGAACTTGAAACTAATAAAATTGAATTTATTGAGTTATTACTAAGGTGGAAACACCCTGAGAAAGGTTTATTAAGTGCGTCTAGTTTTGTAGAAGAAATTCGTTTAGCGGGTTTAGCGTATGAAGTTGCCATTTGGGTCTTTGAAAAAGCGGCTGAAATATCTTTAGTCTTAAAGTGTCAAAATATTAAAGTACCTGTCAGCATCAATTTGTTTGGAGCTGAATTATTACAAGATGAATTTATTGAACAAGTTGATGAAATTCTAAGTGAGCACAATTTAACTTCTCAAGATATAATAATTGAATGCCCCGCAAATATCCTAACTAACTTTGATGATAGTGGTTCTACCATGCTTAAAAGACTTAAAGCCATTGGTTTACCTATTTGTTTGGATGATGTTGGAGCTAGTCCATTATCATTAGCTAATTTATCTTTTATGCCTCTGAATTATATTAAAATTGATGAACATTTAATTGAAGAGTTAAGTCGTAATGTTAATACACGTAGCTTGCTCAGTGGCATTATTGATATGGGGAATAACTTACAAACTAAAGTAATTTGTGAAGGTATAGAGTCAGAGAAGTTATTAGAATTTATTAAAGGCTTTAATTGCTATGGTGCTCAAGGTTATGTATTTACCAGACCGTTAAGCTCAGATGGTTTGACTAGCTGGATAGCACAATGGCAAAAAAAATTAGATGAAAAAGTGATCCCCTATCATTTAGAGTAACGATGCATTAGAGCTTTGACGTATACTTTAAATCAAAGCTCTTTTAATTAAATTGATATTACTCGCCTTGATAATCGGCTTCAGCTTCTAAAGGCTCAGGCGATAAAATTATACCTGTACTGTCTGAATAAATGTAATCCTCATCAAAAAATGAAACTCCGGCAAAGTTAACACCTATATTAGTTTCACCGTGACCATTGCTATCTGCAGCGACAGGAATAGAAGCGATTGCTTGTATTCCGATATCTAATTCTTCTAATTCATCGACATGTCTGACTGAACCATAAACAACTAAGCCTTCCCAGTTATTATCAAGCGCTAGCTCTGCAATTTCTAGGTCTATCAATGCGCGACGTATTGAACCACCACCATCAATTATGAGTATTTTATTAGTTCCATCTTGCTCTAATACATCACGGATCAATTCATTGCTTTCAAAACATTTAATTGTTTTAACTTGCCCACCAAATGAAGTTCTGCCACCAAAGTTAATAAACATTGGTTCTAAAACATCTATGAGGTTGGGGTATTTATCACATAATGCAGATGTATTGTATTCCATGTTGTGAACCTTCAAAAAGTCATAAAAACAAGTTGTTAGTATACCTAGCTTGTTTTTCAAGACAATAATTAAATTTTTACTAAATTATCATTAAGAACGAGCAGTTTTTGTTTTATTTTCTATACTTTAAATAATTATAAATATAGGGATCAGAAATAATGGGTCTATTAGAGCGCCTCTCAATAAAAATGCGATTGCAGATAAATGCACTCGTTGTTGGAATTGCTATGCTTGTCATGCTACTTGTGATTATTTTTCAGTCACAAACCATGCAAACTCTTAATGCAATAACAAGTATTACAGGAAGTTTAAATGCAAAAGAATTAGGCATGCGTAAAGACGAAAAAGATTTTTTAGCTTATAAACAGCAAAAACCTTTAGATAAATTTGAAAAAAAATACAAAGCAATGCAGCAAGGTGTTGCTTCATTAAAAATTCATTATGTTGATTTAAATGTAGATCAAAATAAGCTATTAAAATTTGAGAGTTTAGCTAAACAATATAAAAAAGATTTTGATTTTGTGGTGAGTTTACAAAGAGAAATAGGTTTGCACCCTAAAGATGCTTTATATGGAGAGCTCAGAGCTGCAGTACATGCGGTAGAAGAATTGTTGGATGAACACGAAACTTATCAATTACTTGCAGATATGTTGCAATTAAGACGTAATGAAAAAGATTTTATGCTTAGACGAGATTTAAAGTACTTAACAAAATTTGAAAATAATTTAGTGCAATTCAATCAAGATATTTCATCATCTGATTTATCTGATTCAATTAAAGAAAATATTAAATCTATGCTCATAACCTATAAAAACAAGTTTACGCAGCTAGTTAAAAAAAGTGAAGAATTAGGTCTGTCTATGGAAGTCGGT
>Ga0209396_1007010_pt1 | contig 10171 bp, 6 predicted proteins | sample GOMGulsemesocosm_6_FD_184638 | JGI IMG/M metagenome (GOLD analysis project Ga0209396, IMG submission 184638) | Methane-oxidizing microbial communities from mesocosms in the Gulf of Mexico - GOM8C Gulf of Mexico (SPAdes) (version 2) | ecosystem: Environmental > Aquatic > Marine > Cold seeps... | reverse complement strand
TCTGTGCTCAGTATCAAAAATATCATTATCAACTAACTTAACACCTTGGCTTTGTGCAAATGTTTCTGCGCCTTCACCACTTAACATCACATGTACAGATTCATCCATCACCAACCGGGCAAGGTTAATGGGGTTTTCTATATGTTTAACACCAGCAACAGCACCTGCTTGACGCGTTTTGCCTTCCATTATCGATGCATCCATTTCATGACCTTCATCATGGGTATAAACCGCTCCTTTGCCAGCATTGAAAAATGGTGAGTTTTCGAGGATATTGATTGAAGCAGTTAGGGCATCAAGGCTAGTGCCGCCTTTTTCTAAAATGGCATAACCCGCTTCGACCGACTCTTTAAGCTTGGCACGATAAGCGGCTTCTTTTTCTGGGGTAAAGCGCTCTTTTTTGATAGTGCCAGCGCCACCATGAATAGCAATAGCAAAGGGCTTTTCTGCTGCTAAAGCAGTATTAGCAAAAGCAGATAAGAGCAAAGATGTTAAAATGGGTAGCGTTTTTGTCATTATTATTCCTCATAAGTCTCAGGCAATTAATTTGCAATAAAGCGAGTAAATAATCAACTCACTCACGATAATCTGCATGGTTTTTCGGTCTGATACCAAGGAATAGATTAATAAAAGATGTTCAACAGTGCTTAGATCATAATGATACTTGCCAAAATATACGCCACTAATGTGATTGCGCCACCAAAGAGTGCATATGGCATTTGAGTTTTAACATGTTCAAGTAAATCACAACCTGAAGCGATAGCAGAGACTGCTGTGGTATCAGAAATAGGTGAACAGTGATCACCAAAAATACCGCCCCCTAAAATCGCCGCAATCACCAATGACGGTGGTAAACCTAAGGCTTGAATTAATGGCACACCAATTGGAATTAAAATTGCAAATGTGCCCCAAGAAGTCCCCGTACTAAAAGAGATAACTGCGCCTGCTAAAAACAGCATAGGAACAACTAATACCAAGGGTAAGTAATCTCCAACGATTCCAGCAATAAAGTAACCAGTACCTAACTCTTTCAAACTTGCGCCTAGCGTCAAAGACAACAGCACTATTGTTACTAACGGTAGTAATTCACCAATGCCTTTAAAACCAATAGTGACTAATTCTTGATGGTCAAAACGTTTATAAAACCTCAACAAAGCATAACTAACCGCCAACGCTAAACAGGTAGCATAGAGTACAGATTTGCTGCCGCTGCCTTGGGTAATATCACCATCACCACTCCAATACATAAAGAAGAACATACCAAAGATCATACTTAGTAATGGTACTAACATAAATCTAGCTTTGGTCGGTGGCACCATACTCTCTGCTAGTATTTCTTCTGAAATAGCGTCTTGTGATAATGCGTTGTGAGATAGGGTAGCGCTTGATGTCGATTGTTGTGCTATTTCGTCATCAGCTGTGGCATTAATTGTTTTATCATCAACAGTTAAAGCCTGCTCTGTTGCTTTCATAGGACCATGAACTCTATCGGTTACTACCGTGTAAAGCACCATAAGCAAAGCAATTATGGCGTAAAAGTTAAAAGCAACTGAGCCCCACAAAATTGATACCGAAGACTGTCCTAATTCATAGTTATTTAGCAGTGCCAATACATACGCACCCCAGCCATTAAGTAACACTAAAATGCATACTGGCGCACTGGTACTGTCAATAATATAAGCTAAACGTGCACGACTCATTTTGAATTTATCAAACAAATCACGGGATAAAATGCCTGCAGTAAGTACACTAAGGTTTGATTCAATAAAGATTACCATGCCTGTGAACATGGTTAAGCCGCCCACTTGTCTTTTGCTTTTTGCAATGCCTTTATTTACTAACTTTTCAACCGTTGCGGTAACACCACCAGAATCTCGTACATAGGCCAATAAGGCACCGATGAGTAAACTAAAAATTAAGATACGAGCATTCCCACCTGAACTAACCACACTGATGATGCGTTCAATAAAGCCAATAAAGGCGTGAAATAATGCATTACTATGATGTTGTGACGCTAAAATTAGCTCAGAGGTAAAAACGGCGGAGAGTAAGGCAAGAATGACTTCTTTTTTCCAAATAACAATAATAATTGCCACCAAAGGAGGCAATACCGATAACCATTCCATACCATAAACCTTAAATAATTTGGGAAAGAGAAAAACAAGCATATTGGCATGTATGGAACCCCTCATACAAGTACTTGTTATCTCAATCTACTTTATAGGTGAGCAAACTGCCCACCATGCTTGGTTATTCAGGTAAAACGACTATCTTTTATCAATGATTCATTATGGTTGATTTTTACTCAGTAATAATTTTGCCTCTGCTTTTTCTGCAAAGGTTTGTTCACTGTTAACAGAGGCAAGTAAAAACTCATAAGCTTCGCCATCACGGCTTAAGGCATAAAGTGTCACCGCTAAATGATATTTAACTTCCGCATTTTCATAGTCTTTTGCTAGTGCTTTTCGAAATAAAGCCAAAGCACGATCATGATTACCTAAACGACTTTCTATCCAAGCTAAGGTATCGATTACCGCTACATTACTTTTAAGGTAACTATATGACTGTTCCGCATATTTTTTGGCTTGTTCTTTTTCACCTAAAGCAAAAGAAACGATGGCAGTGTTATTCAATAGTATGGGTAACTGCCCATAATTTGCTAACATTTTCTGATATAGCTCAAATGATTTTTGTAATTGCTGACTGTACCGATAACTATCTGCTAATGAGATATTGACCAATAAGTCGTTTGGATTTTTTACCAACCACTTGGTTAAATAAGGGATTGCCTTTTCAACCTCATTGGATTTTTTATAGGTATTATATAAACCAATAATTGCTTTTTTTTGCTCTGCTAACTTAATAGACGCTAAATAGTGCTTTTCTGCCTGAGTAAATAGTCCCAGCTCAAAAAATAGCGCGCCTTGCAACATCTCAGACTGACTTTTATTACCGGTTAATTTTTCAATGTCATTGATCAATATGTGTGCATAGACTTTATCTTGCTTTTTAATGATTAATTCAACCAGTGCAAAATAGGCGTCTAAATATTTATCGTCTGCAATTATCGCTTTTTTGTAAGATTGAATCGCTGCAGTATGGTTATTAGTTTTCAGTTGAGCCTTAGCAAGCTTCATATAAACAGGCGCTTTACTATCTGATTTTTTCACTAAGTCCGTTAAAACTGATACTGCCTGGGAATATTCTCGGTTTTGGCTGTAAAGGCTCGCCAATAAGTCCAAGGCAATAAGCTCTTTTCGATGTAATTCAACATGCCTCTTGGTTATTTCAATCGCTTCTTGCAAGTTATTATTAGAGACCAAGGCTGAGACATATTTATTAACGATGTAAAAATTGTCCATTTCCATGGCGTAAGCTTTTTTAACCCACAACAAGCGATTTTCTTGATCTTTGGCTATGTAATAACTATCTGAAATTTCAGCCATGATCAGAGTGTTTTTAGGAAACTGTATTAATTTAGCCTGTAAAAACGCTAAGGCATCAGCACTATTCCCGACAATATTATCCATACGCGCTAAATGCACTATAGCGACAACATTACTTTCATCTAGCTCAAGTGCTCTGTTAAAAGAGGCTCTGGCAAGTATTAACTCATCATTTAAACCGTATAGAGCCCCTAAGCGCTGGTGAAAAAAGCTATCGTTAGGAGATGTGGCTAATAATTCTTTACTCACCATTATCGCCTTCTTGATTTGTTTACTCTGCTGATATGAGTCAATAAGCAATAGCTTTACTCTTATCGGGTCTATATTTTTATCTTTAATCGATAACAGTGCATTAATTGCCGATTCATAGTTACCTGATTGCATTTTTGTTCTAGCAATGTTGGTCAAACCTACTGCTGAATTCGGCTTCATTTTCAATACTTTTTCAAAGTAAAACTCGGCTTTTTCTGTGTTATGTAACTGCAAGTAAGCTAAACCAAGCAATGTCAAAACCCTGATATCATCAGGACGAGCAAGGTTCGTTTTAACCAATATATTTCGAGCTGATTTAGCATCACCTTGCTGCAAATCGATTGATGCAATCATCAATACTGAATTTATTTCATGCTCAGAATAATTTAAAAATTTAATAAGGTACTTTCGCGCATCACTGAGATTACCAAATTGATAGTTTGACTGACCAGCTAAGTAATAATAGTCAGGTGTATTACGCATAATCTCTTCTGGTACTGCTGATAAAGTCACAATAACTTCAGAAAGTTTGTTATTGCCCAATTGTGTTTCTGTTGAGTGATAACTGGCTAAAATGATCGCTTTTAAATATCCTGCTCTTGGCTCATTAGGGATAATATTGAGTATATAATCAACATGCGCTTCTGCTGCTTTATATGCGTGAGAACTCATTAGCAACATAGCCTTGGTTAGTCTCGCTGACATGTGACTTTCATCAATAACTAATGCGATGTTAATTGCCACTAAAGCATCATTAGTAAAGCGCATTTGTTGCAATACTTTTGCCTTAAATATCCAGGCATTAATAAAAGATTCATTCGTTAAAATGGCTTGTTCAATATAACGTAGCGCCACTTTGGGTTTTGAATAGCCTAATGCTATTTGCGCTCGGCCCAACAGTGCTAATTGACTTTCTGGTTTAAGCAATAAGGCTTCTTTAAAGGCAAAGTCTGCCGCTCTATATTGTTTTAATCCTATATAAGCTTGTCCTCTAAAGACCTGAAGGTCATGCTCAACCAACCCTTGATAAAAGCCTGGCTCTGTTGTTTCAATCACCTTATTAAATTGCTTTTGTAAAAGGTACGCATGTGCATACAAGGTAATAATTTGTTTATTATCTACTTGTTCAGAATCAGTTTTTTCTAAAGCGAACTCCGCTGCGAGACCATCACCAAGGGCTAAATAGGAACGTGCTAATAATAACCGTGCCGGCATGTGTTTATCATCCGCTTGTAAAACATTTCTCAAGTGGATTAAACTCGTTTTGGCATCCTTTTGCTGAAAAGAAATTAATGCTTTTTCATAATTTTTATCAATCTCTTCAGAGGCAAAGACTAATAGGGGATTAAAAATAAGAGTCAGCCCTAGGCAGGCTTTTAATAAAAAGTTCATCGCTTCACCAGTAATTATACAATATACACAATTCGAGAATCGTGCATTCTACACGTTAAGATCTCCACTGCAATAGCCTAATTATTTCTTTATAACTATGTGAAGTTATCTAGAGACACCCTTGCAATGTCTTAAACAACACCCAAACCAGTTAACACTCTGTCAGCATTCTTTACATTTTTTTAACTTTTTAATTGAGAAATAACAAAAACACCGTTAACACTTTGATATATAACTATAAAAAAAACTAGGCTCGATAATTGTATATACAAGACGCTACAGTATAAATATTGTATATCGTATACCGCAATACAGATACAACTTGGACGTTAACGTATAGTGCTCACCCATAGTTTTTCTACTTCCTAATAACTATTGGTGCCTAATAATTGAATTATTTTTAACCTTGGAAAAGCCATGTCTCTATTATCACAATTTATTAAACCCCTAACCTTAGTCGCAGCAATGACAGCCTCCAGTGTTTTTGCCGGTGATATGCCAATTGATAATCACATCGTTTATGATCGCGGCGATACCGTTTATGGTGGCCAAAATTATGAAATAGATAGAATGTTAGTAAACTGGAATAGTAACGATCAAATAACCGTTGATATTTATACTAATTTTGGCGCACATAATAATGATCTTTCCGAAGCTCGAGGCGGACGAAGCATTATTTTTGGTGACTTGTTATTAGGTACTACCGGTAGCCAATCAGACTTTAACTATGCCTTTTCATTAGGTGAGTTAACTAGCCAAGGCGAAGCTGATGTAGGTTGGGATAATTATTACGGTGATGTAAAAGTTGCAGATCATGAGCGTTATTTCCGTCATGGTGAAGATACCACTAATACTTATAGCTCTGGTGGTCTTTATGCTATTGATAGCACAAAATCGTCTACACCTGGTTACCATGAGGGTGGTGGTGTTGAAGTAGGTGAAGTATTTGGTAATGTTACAGACCGCAATAACAAGGCCAGTGATGGAACTTGGACAGTAAACAACTCATCAACAGATTTTGATATTTTCAGCTTTAGTTTCAATGTTGCGAATATTGACGCTTTCCAAAATGCTGATCAGTTATCACTTAGCTGGGCTATGTCTTGTTACAACGATGCTGTTACTGCATTAATAACAAAAACACCAGGTACAGATCCAGTACCGGTGCCAACACCAGCTTCTGGCTTATTACTTTTACTTGGTCTTGCTCTTATGAGTATTCGTAATAAAGCTACGGCTGTTAAAGCGAGCTTTTCTGCTTAATGATTAGAGATAGAAGTAGAGAAATAAACACGGGGAAATAAAACTTATACAGCCCATGTTTTTGACAAAAAAAAACCTGCCGCGTCATCCGTAGCAGGTTTTTGTCTTTAGATCTTAAACTCATCAAATACTCTCATTGCCTGAGAATGAATTAGACAAGGAAACTAGCAGCACTAGTAATAGTCATCTTCTTTATTGTGTGCTTGTGGATCTTCAATAATATCACTGATATTAACTTCAAAATTAGTGCTATTATTGCAATCAACCATATAGATAGTATGTGTTGAGCCGTCAACCCAAGTAACAGTGCCACTACCTTTTTTGCTGCCACATTTCATACCAATATGAATGTCTTTAAATTCCATAAGCCCTCCTCGACATGAACCTTTCATAGTGCTGAGTTAGCCTTCAACACAAGTACTTAGTTCATTTTTTGAACGTTCAACCTCTAATTATAGCGTTGAAGTCATTAAATGCGAGTAGATTGCTACCCTGTTTAATCGGATAAATGCGTAAATAGCGGCAACTGATTCTAAAGTATGAAAAACTTTCTGTGAAAAATTTTAGTAAAAAAGTAGTGATTTAAGGTTAGCGAATGAAGAAAATAGATTCCCAATGAGAGTCCTAAGAAATGGTGGTTGGAGTCGCATTATGCTAAAAATTCACTACCTAAAGTACAGGTAGTACTAGCACCGGTTACTGCTGGCATATTACTCACTAAACCTTGGTCGAATGCATAAGCTAGCCAAGCAAATGCCATCGCTTCAAGTTGATCACCATCTATGTTTACCGCTTCCATGGTATTTATTTCATAAGCGGAAGTTGTACTGTTCATTAATTGCGTTAACCCATCAACTAATGCTGCGTTATGAACGCCGCCGCCACACAAATAGACTTTACCTTGCTCAGCCAATGCCATAATGGCGCTTGCAATACTTTGTGCCGTAAACGCTAATAATGTCGCTTGAATATCACTTAGGCTAAGTTGCTCATTTGACTGAAGCTCAAATACCTTGATTTGCTGCTTAAGCCAAGCAAGATTGAAGTATTCTCTCCCTGTGCTTTTAGGTGCTATCGCTTTGATGTAATCATCTTGCATAAATTGGGTCAGTAATACTTGATTCACCTGCCCTGTTGCAGCCCATATTCCATCTTTATCAAACAAGGTTTCACTCTGTTGATGATGCGCTAAATACCAATCATTTAATAGGGCATTACCTGGACCCGTATCAAAACCTAAAACGTCTTGCGTTGAGCCTTGCTCAGGTAAAAAGGTGATATTAGCTATGCCGCCAATATTAACGACAAAATTGGCGTCTGATGTTTGATCAAATAGTTGCAGATGAAAGATAGGCACTAAAGGTGCACCTTGTCCTCCCAGCGCCATGTCTTTACGACGAAATTGCCCAACCACACGAATGCCAGTTAACGTAGCAAGCGTTTGGCAACAGCCAATTTGTAGGGTGAAAGGGTTAGAGCCATTTGGACGATGGCGAATAGTTTGACCATGATTACCAATAGCGATAATGTCTTTTGCAGTTAGACGCTCTTGATTCAGTAAGGCTGAAATGGCTTGAGAAAAAAGTTGTGCTAATTCAACATCAAGATGAAAGGCGCGATCAATTTCATTAGAGTTTGGCTGATATAGCGAAGTAATTTTTTCAGCGGTAATACTGCTATATGCATGATAATAACTTGCCACTAATACTGGCGCTTTCTGCTCTTGGGTAAACTCAACCAAAGCTAAATCAATGCCGTCAGCGCTGGTGCCTGACATTAAACCAATATAATATTTAGCTTTCATCAAATTACATCATTAGTCATTAGTTGCTAAATCACTTGTTTGTGTCGAAAGTAAGGCATTTTTAGCGCCTGTTAGCGCCTCTAATCTCTTACCAGCCAACAAAGTGAATTCACTTTTATACTTTTTCGCGATAGGTGTAGCATCCGGTAATTTAACCGTACGGGGATTGCGGTGTACGCCATGGAGTAAAAATTCATAATGTAAATGAGGCCCTGCAGCTAAACCGGTAGCCCCTACATAACCAATAGTTTGGTTTTGCTTAACACGTTGGCCTTTTTTTACTGATGGTCGCTTATAGAAGTGTAAGTACTTAGTCACTATGCCATTACCATGCTGTATAAATACATAATAACCATTGTATTTACTATAGCCAGCTTGGGTTACTTTACCATTACCTGCGGCGACCACTGGCGTGCCTCTCTTCGCTGCATAGTCAATACCATTATGCGATTGCACGCGCTTTGTTACAGGGTGACGGCGATTACGCTTAAAACTAGAGCTAATGTATTTAAAGTTAACCGGCGCACGTAAAAAGGCTTTACGCATGCTTCTGCCGTCGGGACTATAGTACTCATCGTCAGTAAAACGAATCGCCTGAAAGACTTCACCTTGGTTAGTAATTTCTGCCGCTAAAATATTGCCTGTACCAATATATTCACCTTCGACATATTTTTTCTCGAAAGTAACATGGAAACTATCACCTGAACGGATATCTAAGGCAAAATCAATATCCCAGCCAAACGTATTAGCGAAGTTAATGATTTGACTATCATTTAGCCCAGCATTAACACCCGCATTCCAAAAACTTGAAGTGATTGTGCCATAACTAAAGCTTTCTCGTATCTCTACCTGCTTCGATTCTCTATGCGATTGGTAATTATCACCAACAAGATTGATAAATAAAGTATCCGTTTTAGAGAGGGGGTATTCAAGTGCAGCTAATTGCTGTGAATCATTGCTGGCAACACGTAATTGGTCACCAACATTAAGTTTTTTAAGTAGTTTGCTGTCTTTGCCCTTTGCCGTACTTACCGCATAAGTTGTTTGTGCACTAAAACCTAAACGTTTTAGTATAAGTGCCAAGGAATCACCACTGCGCACTTTTACCGTTTGCCAACTTAAAGTAGAAAGCTGTTCAAGCGAGTCGGCTATTTTTTCTTTTTTCTTTAATTTTCCGGTCGCTAACGAACCATCTTCTTGTGTAGTACGTACTTTAGCTAACGAGGGTAGCTGTTCTGTTGCTACATCCTGAGTAGTTTTAGCGGTATTTCGCTGAGGTAATACGCTTTGTGTTGGTTTAGTCCCTGCTGGCACAAACTCTTCAGGGAGCGCAATTTGAATGCGCTTTCCAACTTGAACATCAGTGCCTTCAACACTGTCATCACTGGCAGGTATTATCAATAACAGCAATAAAAAGCAGCTACTGCCGATAATAATCGAACGATGTAACTTAGGCAGGTTTTGGAAGAGTTCTAATAATTTTTTCAACAAGATACGACTCGAAACATTCATAGGAGAAAATAATAAATACATAGCAAATACAGAAGACCTAGAGACTATATCAAAACTTTTAATAAAATACCGCTACAAGTGGCGCGAATATTAGCTATAAATTGCAACAAATTAAGTAAAAAATCCGCTTTTGAATGACTTTAGGGTTTTATCCTAAAGCGAAAGTGCAGTAGAATTCGGCCATTAAATAATTTTTGCTTAGTTAACAGAACAACTCATTCCATCAACAACCCTTAGTGTTTTTCATTAATTGAAACCTTGTTGATAACGTTATGATTTTACTAGGCACAATAAATCCAGTCAGTGGAGTCCTAAATGACCGATGTAAACCAAGCATTTGCCGAGCTAAAGCGCGGCAGCGATGAAATATTAGTAGAAGAAGAGTTATTAACAAAACTCAAAACAGGCAAGCCACTTAAAATTAAAGCCGGCTTTGATCCTACAGCACCAGATTTACATCTTGGCCATACGGTTCTTATTAATAAATTGAGAACTTTCCAAG
>Ga0209396_1007007_pt1 | contig 10173 bp, 9 predicted proteins | sample GOMGulsemesocosm_6_FD_184638 | JGI IMG/M metagenome (GOLD analysis project Ga0209396, IMG submission 184638) | Methane-oxidizing microbial communities from mesocosms in the Gulf of Mexico - GOM8C Gulf of Mexico (SPAdes) (version 2) | ecosystem: Environmental > Aquatic > Marine > Cold seeps... | reverse complement strand
CTCCTTTAAGGAGGAATAAGCATATCTATAAATGGCTAATTAACTCTCAGCAGCCATACTTTCTAATATTTTTAATAACGCTTCAGGCGCTCGATAACCGGGGGCTAACATGCCATTTGGAAAAATAATGGCAGGGGTTGAATTAACACCAATTTGTCGGCCAAAATTAAACTCAGCTTCTACAGGGCTTTCACAAATACGTTCAGCAACTGAAGAGCCTAGTTTTGCCTTAGTCATAGCAACGCTCGGGTCTTCGTGACACCAAATTGAGCGTAGGTCTTTGAAGCCATCAGAAAGTTTACCTGCACGATCAAATATTCCACTGCGTGGATAAGCTAAATAACGCACGGTAATGCCTTTATCATTAAACTCATCCATTTGTTTATGCATTTTTCGGCAATAACCACAGGTGATATCGGTAAAAACGGTAATAACATGTTTTTCGTCTTTAGCTGGGTAAACTATCATGTCATCTTTAAACTGCTTTATGCCTTCAATACGCATCAATGCCATGCTGTCTTCGGTATGATTAACAACTTCCTTGCCACCTATACCATAAATACTACCCTGCATAAGGTAATTACCATCGACACTGGCATAAAATAAACCTTGTTCAGTATACAGTTCAACAAATGAAGGGATTGGCGATGCTTTTATTGTCTTTACTTTAAGACCAATTTTTGTTGCAAGCTTCTCTGTTAATTGTGCTTTAATCGCCGGTGTTAATGCATCTTTTTCTGAAGAGTCTTCTTTTGCAATGGCGTTAATCGCGAAAAACTGGCTTAACAAAATAACGGTGAGAGTAAAATTTTTAAACATACATGTTCCTAAATACGACTGGAATGTTGCTAACAAAATATAGCAATGAATTCTCATTTTCGAAAAATAAAAGTGAATATTGACTAGGTTATATAGACCGCGAGAGTGAGATAAAATTACAGGGAAATGCAGTAAAAATCAACTGCTAGCCCCTAGCCTGTTTATACCGCTATCTGATAAACTTGCTTATCAATAATATTTACCTTGAATAATATCAGGAAAAAACATGAAAATTGGCCTTTTTTACGGCTCCACGACTTGCTATACAGAAATAGCCGCTGAAAAAATTCAAGCTCAATTTGATAATGATATTGTTGAACTTTTTAACCTTAAAGACACCCCGCTAGCACATAGTCATACTTTCGATATTCTTATATACGGTATTTCAACTTGGGATTATGGCGAATTACAAGAAGATTGGGAAAGTCACTGGCAAGAGATTAGTGATTTAGATCTCGAAGGAAAAATCATTGCTCTTTATGGTATGGGGGATCAAATAGGTTACACCGAATGGTTCCAAGATGCATTAGGCATGCTACATCAACAAGTAGTTACTCAAGGTGGCTATTTGATAGGTTATTGGCCAAATCAAGGATATGAATTTGCGGCATCCAAAGCCTTAACTGAGGATAACAGCCAATTTGTTGGGCTATCCCTTGATGAAGATAATCAATATAATTTGACTGAAGAACGTATTGAAACTTGGGTTAAGCAACTTAAAACAGAAATAAATGACGTGCTCGCAAGTTAAATCGTCAAAAAACACAATATTTTAGGCAGAACTATAGGTAATCCACTCATTTAACACTATAATCTGCACATCTTAATTTCGAGTAAAATCCCATGTTTGAGCAGTTTGACCTAGATTCAGCACTACTAGGTGGCATTAAAGATGCCGGTTTCACTAAACCAACGTCAATTCAGTCACTTGTTTTACCTGCAGCAATGGCAGGTAAAGATGTTTTAGCATCCGCACCTACCGGAACCGGTAAAACAGCTGCGTTTTTATTACCCATTGCTCAGCATTTATTGGATTATCCCCGAACAAAACCGGGCTTTCCTCGAGTATTAATTTTATCACCAACCCGTGAGTTAGCAATTCAAACTCATGAACAAAGTGAAAAATTAACGACATTAACTAACATCAAAACAGGTGTTATTACTGGTGGTGTTAACTATGGTAGTCATAAAGAAATACTGACCTCAACCACTGATATCTTAATCGCTACCCCTGGCCGTTTACTTGAGTATATCGAGAACGAACAATTTGATGCTCGCGAGATTGAAATATTAGTGCTTGATGAAGCTGATGTCATGCTTGATATGGGGTTTGCAGAAACCATTAATCGTATTATTGGTGAAGCTAGATGGCGTAAACAAACCATGCTATTTTCAGCAACTTTAGAAGGTTCAAATGTTCTTAAGTTTTCTAAAGAAATTTTAAATGAACCAGTATTTCTAGAATCAAATCCTTCGAGAAAAGAAAAAGCAAAGATTCATCAATGGTTGCATATCGCCGATGATAAAGATCATAAATTTGCTTTACTCTCGAATTTGCTAAAACAGGAAGAAGTTAAACGTGCAGTGGTTTTTGCCAATAAACGTGAAACGGTGCAGTACCTTTCAGGCAAGTTATACGCGGATGAGATCCCTTGTGCATGGTTAGAAGGCAAAATGCCTCAAGACAAACGTAATAAAGCTGTTGAACGTTTAAAAGATGCCAAAGTAAATGTCATGGTGGCGACTGATGTCGCAGCCCGCGGTCTAGATATCGACGATATCAGCCATGTGATTAATTTTGATATGCCAAGAAAAGCAGATATTTACTTGCATCGAATTGGTCGAACAGGGCGAGCTGGCAACAAAGGTACAGCTATTTCACTGGTTGAAGCGCATGACATGGGTGTAATTAGTAAAATTGAACGTTACATGGGTGATAGGCTTCCTCGTCGGGTAATCGAAGAGTTAAGACCAAAATATAAAGAAGCTAAAGTGGCATTGAAAAAGCCTAAAGTAAAAAGAACAACAGCACAGAAAAAAGCGAAAGCAAAAAAACAAGCAAAACGTAAGAAATAAGCTTAACCGTGATTAAGCTTATACAGTAAATTATTGTTCGAAAAGAAGCCTATTCGGCTTCTTTTCGCGTAAATACCCAATCATTTCCTTTAGATAAATCTGCCGAGTATTCATAACCCGCTACCGCAAACTGTTTCAGTTCATCTAAACTATTAATTTTATTATCAATAATATAGCGCGCCATTAATCCTCGTGCTTTTTTAGCAAAAAAGCTGATCATTTTATATTGACCATTTTTCCAATCTTTAAACGCAGGAGTAATAATGGTGGCATTCAATGATTTTTTCTTTACTGATTTAAAATATTCATTCGACGCCAAATTAATTAACAAATCATCCCCTTGAGCCGCAAGAGATGCATTTAAATTATCAGTGATCACTTCTCCCCAAAATTGATATAAATTACTGCCTTTTTCATTGGCCAATTTAGAGCCCATTTCTAAACGGTAGGCTTGCATTAAATCAAGTGGTTTTAACAAACCATATAAACCAGATAATATTCGCATATGCTGCTGAGCATAATCAAAGTCATCATCAGATAAACTTTTTGCATCTAAACCGGTGTACACATCACCATTAAAAGCTAATACCGCAGGTCGCGCATTATCTTGTGTAAAAGGTTGTGACCACTCACCAAACCTTGCAGCATTTAATCCGGCTAATTTATCACTAATGCCCATTAAAGAAGAAATATCGGCGGGTGATAATTTAATACATTCATCAATTAATTTTTCACTGTAGGCAAGCAACTCAGGATGTGAAAATTTGTTGGTGGCTAAAGGTGATTCATAATCTAAATTTTTTGCAGGAGAGACAACAAATAACATAACGATTCCGCGCTGATTAAAATTGCCGATACTATATCATAGCGAGTTGAGATTAATATCATTGGTACAGAAATCTAAAGCAGAAAAAAAAAATATAAAAAATAATGGAAAAATACCGCAAAGCCCCTTGCTAATTTAGCAGAATTTGGTACAAATTAGAGTTCAAACTCGAATCAAACTTTTATTCGTATTTGAATTTACATAGAGTAACACCAGAAATAAGCACCTTGTCCTTTTTGTTCAACGCTTAATCGGTACACTTTTCATATTTAAACTAAAGGCAGATGTTATGGCGAATCAATTAGAACAACTCAAAAAAATGACCACAGTTGTGGCGGATACTGGTGATATTGAAGCCATTGCAAAATTTCAACCACAAGATGCGACCACTAATCCATCGTTATTATTAAAAGCTGCTTCATTAAGTAATTATCAAAACTTGCTTACTCAGTCAGTAAATTGGGCCAAAGAACAGTCAAATGATGCGGAACAACAAGTCATTGATGCGGCAGATAAATTATCGGTATTAATCGGTTTAGAAATTTTAAACATCGTCCCTGGCCGTATTTCCACCGAAGTGGATGCTCGTTTATCATTTGATACTCAAGCTTCTATCGAAAAAGCCCACAAGCTAATGGCAATGTATAACGAAGCAGGCATTAGCAACGACCGTATTTTAATCAAATTAGCTTCAACGTGGGAAGGCATCAAAGCCGCTGAACAACTAGAGAAGTCAGGCATTAACTGTAACCTTACTCTGCTATTTAGTTTTGCCCAAGCACAGGCGTGCGCTGAAGCAGGAGCTTACCTTATATCTCCTTTTGTTGGCCGCATTTTAGATTGGTATAAAAAATCGACCGGTAAAACAGAATATGCTGCCGACGAAGACCCAGGTGTAGTTTCGGTAACTGCAATCTATAACTATTACAAAGCTAAAGGTTATAAGACGGTAGTTATGGGCGCAAGCTTTCGCAATAGCGGTGAAATTTTAGCGTTAGCCGGTTGTGATCGCTTAACCATAAGTCCACAGTTATTGGATGAGTTAGCCAATACAGAAGGCGATATTGAACAAAAGTTATCTGATGACCATCAGCCTCAACCACAGCAAGGTTCATTAACTGAAGCACAATTCCGTTGGTTGATGAATGAAGATGCCATGGCTACCGAAAAGTTGTCAGAAGGCATTCGAAACTTTGCTATCGACCAAGTGAAATTAGAAAAGCAACTTGCCGAAATGTTGTAAAAATTAAAAAAGACCAATATTCAAACACTTGTGCAAACTAGAGAAAAAAATGGTTCATTTATTCAACAGAGTATGATAAAAAAATCATGCAGTTGTAGAATAACAAGGAACATACCATGAATAAACTCGAAGCAGTATTGGGGTCACTTGGTAAACAACCAAAGGCCGCGACAAGTAATAACAAGAAAAGAAAATGGCGTGAAATAGAACAACTGAAAGAAAAGTTCCAACTTGAAAAAGACCTTAAGGAATATGAGGGTTCATTAGAGTACATGTTGGAAGAGTTTTAACTCTTTAAAACTATTAAACTAAAAACCCAGTTTATACTGGGTTTTTTTATGGCTAAATTTCAATAAAATATCATGTTATTGGACTATATCAACAATCCTACCTTCAACCTTTGGTCCGATAACTTTCTTTGCTTTGATATGCTCAATAACAACTTCATAAATGAATGTTTTCCTTTCTTCATGATACTGTATACGTTTACCAAGCCTCAACGCGTGGTAACCATCACCACCATTTGCGACATAATCTGAGGTCGCTAATTTATAAACTTTTGATGCTTCCACGACTTCATCATTGATATGTAAAGAAACTATTCTTTTGCCAGCAGGTGCTTGTGAATTATAAGTCACTTTAATTCCTGAAACTTGCGGGAAACGGCCTTTAGCTTTTTCAATTTGACTAAAGCCGTTTTCTAACGCACTAATCAGTTGGGTGCCTGTCACATTAAGTAATACCACGGACTCTCTAAATGGTAGTTCTTTGATAATGTCCCGTTGGATAAGTTTGCTGTTCATTGCATACATAGCTTCCCCTCGAATTATGCCACTATTCAACAGGGCAACATCTGCACCACTATATTTTTTCAACGCATCGGTAACCAAGTTACCAAACGCATTTTCTGAAGTTCTTAACGATATACGAGTAGTATCGAAGGGCGAAGAAGTTAAACCAACAATTTCATCTAACAGCGGGGTTAATTGATGAGTATAAGAATAAATTTGTTTGGCAATTTTAGGATGCGCTTCAAAGCTATTTAATTTTGGCTTTTGCAAACTGACTTTAAGGCTTTGTGACTTTTTATTCTGCCAAGATAATTCGACAATCGCTACTTGGTCGCCATCCGTAAGAAATACTTGCTGAGCATGTTCAGATATATTTTTATGTTTATTTATATCTAAATGAATATTCTTTCGTAATACTAAATCAACCGTACCATTTTCTATAAAGTCAACGGGATCAATATCATTGCCATGATAATGCATGATGATTAAATCTGCACCTTGTGCTCGCATTGCCTCAGCTTGTTTAACAATAACATGACGAGGGTCTCCGACACGGAGGTTTGTTAGGTTATATTCTTCAATGACCACTTTATCCATAAAAGATAAAAAGCCCAGTTTATAGCCCCCTTGTTCAAGTAATACTGACGCCAAAAGGCCGTCTAATGCTTTACCTGTATTGATGTTAATCATATTCGACTGTACCAAAGGAAATGTCGCCTCTTTAGCGCGCAATAAAAGCTCAGCTTCAGAATAGACAAAGTCACCTTTACTGGCAGCCATAACATCTGGTGCTATGCTATTGAGTAAATCAATAATATGAGCGCCTTGATCAAATGATGACAAAATACTTGGAGACAAACTAGCGCCGCCAAAGATAAAAAAAGTCGGCGTTTGGGTACTACGGTAAGTTGTTAATAACGAGGCTAATTCAGCGTAACCGCCTTTATTTTCGTCAACGACTTCGGTTAAGTTAGCATCGAATATTAAAAATGCTTTCTCATTTTTAGCAAAGACGCTTTCACTAAAAAGACACAAAAAAAGCAAAATTATAAGTGATTGTTTAATTGTAAAACCTACCTCAATAGAACAACAATATCCTTAACTATAGTCAGAAAACACCCGAAATACACTTTTACAGTTGAAAATTAGATAAATTGGAAAGCAAAAAACCACACACAAATAACTCATATAAAACAATAACTAAAGACAAGGCTAGCATAGAAGAAAAAACAAACTAATGTCCAATAAACCAGATGCGCTTATTTTTATCAATAAACGCACCGGATATTATTTGATTCATGATCCCAGCAGCTAAAACTACTCACTGGTTATCGACGGCTCATCTCCTTGAGATTCAACTTCATTAACTACAGGTGTGTCTATATCAACACGATCAACACGCTGTAAACCTCTTGGTAGTTTGTTACCACGACGTCCTCGTTCACCACGATAATGTTCTATATCACTGGCTTTCAAGGTTAATTTTCGTTTGCCGGCATGTAATGTTACCGCATCTTGTGCAGTGATCACTTCTAGCAAGGTTACATACTCTTCTCGTGCTTTTGAACGGGCAGATGAGATGTTAATAATTTTATTGCCTTTGCCTTTACTTAGAACAGGTAAATCTTTAACAGGGAAAACTAACATCCGACCTTCGGTGGTGATCGCTAATACCAATGCTTCCTCAATATTTGTAATCACTTGTGGCGAAATCACTTTGGCATTTGCTGGGACACTGAGTAACGCTTTACCATTTTTATTGCGGCTAACCATATCGGAAAATTTACCAACAAAGCCATAACCCGCATCACTACTAAGCAAATACGTTGTATCATCATCAGACATCAGCGTATGTTCAAAATTTTCACCGGTAGACAAACTAAATCGTCCGGTTAAGGGTTCACCTTGGCTGCGCGCGGTAGGCAGTGTATGAGCATCGGTGGTATATGCCCTTCCTGATGAGTCAATAAACACCACAGGGCTGTTGCTTCGCCCTTTTGCCGAACATAAATAATCATCACCGGCTTTATAACTTAATGCGCGTGCATCAATATCATGCCCTTTAGCGCAACGGGCCCAACCTTTCTCAGAAACCACCACAGTAACTGGCTCACTAGGTACTAAATCTTTTTCTGATAACGCTTTTGCCTCACTACGTTCAATAATTTTTGAGCGTCGTTCATCACCATATTTTTCAGCAGCTTCGATGATTTCTTTTTTCATCAAAGTATTCATGCGTGCGTTTGAACCTAGGATTTTTTCTAGGTATTCACGTTCTTTATTTAATTCATCTTGCTCTGCGCGAATTTTTATTTCTTCAAGCTTAGCAAGTTGACGTAATTTAATTTCTAGTATTGCTTCCGCTTGAGTTTTCGATAAAGAAAAGCGCGACATTAATTCCGCTTTGGGATCATCAAAACTGCGGATAATATCAATGACTTCATCAATATTTAAATAGGCGATCAATAAGCCATCTAAAATGTGCAATCGGGCGAGCACTTTATCCAATCTGAACTGTAAACGACGGCGAATAGTTTCACGACGAAACTCTATCCATTCCGTTAAAATAGATTTTAAGTTTTTAACGGCAGGTTTATTATTGAGGCCAATCATGTTGAGATTGACTCGATAATTTTTCTCTAAATCCGTAGTAGCAAACAAATGTTGCATGAGTTGTTCGATATCAACTCGGTTTGAGCGTGGTACTACTACTAGACGGGTTGGATTTTCATGATCAGATTCATCTCGAAGATCAACAACCATCGGCAATTTTTTTGCCGTCATTTGCGCAGCTATTTGCTCTAAAATTTTGCCACCCGAGGCTTGATGAGGTAAAGCAGTGATGACCACTTCACCTTGTTCAATTTCATAAACCGCACGCATTTTAATGCTGCCTCGTCCGGTTTGATAAATTTTCTCAATATCAGCTGCTGGGGTAATAATTTCAGCGTCGGTCGGATAGTCAGGACCTTTGACCACTTCCAATAATTCAGCAATTTCGGTTTTCGGCGCTTCAATCAACTTTACACAAGCATCTGCCATTTCTCTGACGTTATGGGGTGGTATATCGGTTGCCATACCAACGGCAATACCGGTGATACCATTAAGCATAATATGTGGAAGGCGCGCTGGCAGTGTTTTAGGTTCTTTCATCGTGCCGTCAAAATTAGGCAACCAATCAACGGTGCCTTGACCTAATTCACTTAATAAAACTTCACTAAAACGCGATAAACGAGATTCGGTATAACGCATAGCAGCAAATGATTTAGGATCATCTGGCGCCCCCCAGTTACCTTGTCCATCAACCAAAGGATATCGATAAGAAAATGGCTGTGCCATTAATACCATAGCTTCATAACAGGCAGAATCACCGTGTGGATGAAATTTACCAAGTACATCACCAACGGTACGTGCTGATTTTTTATATTTAGCGGCGTTAGATAAACCAAGCTCTGACATCGCATAAACAATACGACGTTGTACGGGTTTTAAACCATCACCAATATGTGGCAATGCTCTATCCATGATCACGTACATAGAATAGTTTAAATAAGCTTCTTCGGTGAATTGTCTTAGTGGTCGTTGTTCAATTCCATCAAGACTAAAGTCAAGCGCATCTGACATGGATAAAGGTTCCCAGTATAAACTTTATTATTATTGATAAGGGCAATACGGCCCATCCCTTAGCTTATCTGATTATCATCCTAGAAAAAATAGCTGAATGAAAGAAAAGAACTGAAATGAGTTAATATTCGCTTATAGATCAAGAATATTAAGATGATTGGTTTTTATTACCATGAAATTATTTATATTCAAGTTTTCAATCTGTATGCCAATAGCTTGCTTCAATTTTATTACCGTCTAAATCGATAACAAAACAGCCATAATAAGGGGCGCCATACTCTGCACGCGGCCCTGGCTTGCCATTATCTACAGCTCCTAAGCTTATTGCTAGCTGATAGAAGTCATCTACCTGTTTTTTATTGGTTGCAACAAAACCAAAATGCACGCCATTACCCACACTTGCGGGTAATTTATCAAAAGGAATTTGCACCCAGAATTCAGGGTAACTTTTACCAAAAGCAATCGCATGTTGATAATCACATACCATATCAATACCTAATGTAGCCAATAACGGTTGATAGAAATTTTTGGCTTTGACTAGATCATTTGTCCCCACCGAAGCGTGACAGATACTACGAATATTTCGTTGTTCAATCATTGCGGATTTACCTTACGAATAAAGACTGCCGAACTTGCGGCTAATAAAACGGATACCATTAAACATATGGCTAAACCGTATTGTTGAAATAACCAACCTGAAAGAACTGTGCCTAACAACCTTCCCATCGCATTGGCCATATAATAAAAGCCAACATCCATTGAAACACCGTCTTCTTTTGCCAATGAAACAACCA
>Ga0209396_1007005_pt1 | contig 10174 bp, 8 predicted proteins | sample GOMGulsemesocosm_6_FD_184638 | JGI IMG/M metagenome (GOLD analysis project Ga0209396, IMG submission 184638) | Methane-oxidizing microbial communities from mesocosms in the Gulf of Mexico - GOM8C Gulf of Mexico (SPAdes) (version 2) | ecosystem: Environmental > Aquatic > Marine > Cold seeps... | reverse complement strand
AATAGATAGAAGTTCAACAAGTTAATGCTAACAATTAAAACTAGTCGCTCAGTTAAGTCATTAGAGTCAGAGTAAAATTATCTTTTTATTCTGACTCTGGCTCCATTTGTAATATTTGCTCGACTAACAAAGGCACTTCTACGCTTGCTTTGCCGTATCGTTTTTCTTCAAATTGATTTTCCACCATACTCGGCTGTAAATTAACTTCTATTGTGTGCGCGCCATATAACCGAGCTGACTGAACAAAACCTGCTGCTGGATACACATTGCCAGAAGTACCAATAGCAACAAACAAATCCGCATTTTTAATTGCTAAATCTATCGCCTCCATTTCAAGCGGGATCTCACCAAACCAAACAATGTGCGGACGTAATTGTGCAGGGTGTTCACAACAGCTGCACAAATCCCCAGTAACAATGTCACCTTTATGCTCAACAACCCTACCTGAAACAACGCAACGAACTTTAAGTAACTCGCCATGCATATGGATAACATCTGTATTGCCACCTCTTTCGTGTAGATCATCAATATTTTGCGTGATAATAGTGAGGCTTCCAGAAAATTTAGCTTGTAATTGACCAAGCGCCAGATGGGCAGCATTAGGTTTGATGCCCTTTTCTTGTAGCTTGCTACGCCTTTGATTATAAAAGTCTTGCACAAAATCAGGATCTGCAACAAAACCTTCTGGGGTGGCAACATCTTCTACTCGACAATTTTCCCAAAGCCCATCTTCAGCGCGAAAGGTTTGAATGCCAGACTCAGCAGAAATACCAGCCCCGGTAAGGATCACAATGTTTGCATAATGAGCAGTCATAATAATATCTCTTGGTTTAGCGGTTAATATTGGCACTTATCTTTTATGGGGAATGTGTCTGAGAATAGGAACTCCCAGACATTAATCTTAATTTAGTTAAAGCTTTGGCTGCCCCAAACTTCCAATCTATTCTCAATCAATTAACGTGTATTTATTTGAAAAATGGTGACAAAGCCATTTATATAGGTTGAAAGCGATCATGCTCTTAGCTGTAGGTAAGCCATTTTCATCTAAAAACGATTCGCCTTTAAAAGCAATAACGCCATGTTGCTCTGCAACACTTTGCACCTCAACACCTTCGATAAAATCTTCATGCTCTGATAACTGCGCATTGGCTAATTCAATTAAGTCAGCCCGATTGATCGTTTGCTTGTTTTTACTCATTTATTAATTCCTTATTATTTTACTAATTGATCAATATATTACCCAGAGTCACGGGAAAATCGCAAGTTAAAGGCAATAGATTTTTATGGAGAAGCTCTCCGTGGTGTACTTACCGTAAAAATTGAGAATGGGGCTCCCAACATATTGAATTAGTTAACAAGTTAGAATAAATAGATCTTCTACAGCCTTGTTGGTACCTTTCTGAGCAGTGGATTTATTAACTCATTTTGCCAAGTAAAACTGGGCCAATTGTGCTCACTCCAAATCCACATAATTATCTCCAGTGTTCAAAACCTAATAGCTATAAATTACCAATGACGCCAATAGAAACCTTATTCTGCTCATAAAACGAGGCGAATAGGAGTATTAATCGCCTCATTAAGTAAATATTGGCTTAAACCCCATCATTGTCTGTATTCACTGACTAATGATTTAGGCATAAAATTAAGCAACTAAATCGGGGGTACCCACAAATTTAAATGTTAATAATCAAGTGGTTATTCATTAAAAGTGTTAAGTATTGATGGTTGTAAATTTTCTAGGACAATTTGTGCGCCAAAGACGATGCAAAATGAAAGACTTGACCCTCGACTTTTGCTTAAAGACAACAGGTTATGCTCGACGTTGCCTGAAGTTTAAACTACAAAGTTCACCCACTATCAATCAATCCGTTAAGTGCGGTATTCCGCATTAATTTTCACGTAGTCGTAACTAAAATCACACGTCCAAATCGTCGTGCTCGCGTCGCCACGATCAAGCTGTAACGTCACCGTTATTTCAGCTTGATTCATGACCGCTTGACCTTTTTCTTCCGTGTAACCTTTCGCAAAACCACCGTTTTCAGCAACTTTGACGTCACCTAAATACAAACTAATCGTTTCAGTATCTAAATCATCTAAGCTACTACACTCTCGGTTGGCATAACCAATAGCAGCTAATAACCGCCCTAAATTAGGATCTGAAGCAAAAAATGCGGTTTTAACCAGCGGGCTTTTTGCAATCGCATAACCAAGCGCCTTCGCCTCTTCGAGTGATTTGGCACCTTGTACATTAACACTAATAAACTTAGTCGCCCCTTCACCATCACGTACGATTGCTTTAGCCAAAAATTGTGCGGTTTCAAGTAAGGTATTATAAATAACAGCAAAACCACTGTCTTCACGCGCGCTTATTTGCTGCTGTTGTCCTTTACCTGTGGCAATAATAATAAACGAATCGTTGGTCGACGTATCACCATCCACTGAAATACAGTTAAATGATTTATCTGCAATCTCTTGGGTTATTTCATCGAGTAAACTTTGGTGAATATTGGCATCGGTCGCCATATAACTTAACATGGTGGCCATATTGGGATGTATCATGCCCGCCCCTTTGCTCATACCAGTGATGGTAATTTCTTCTCCGTTCACCATTATTTTCGTTGAAGTGGCTTTAGGCGCAACATCCGTGGTCATAATCGCTTCAGCCGCATCGGCCCAGTTATCAGCAATCAAATTGTTTTTTGCCAGTGGCAAGGCAGGTAATAACTTATCCATGGGTAGTTTTTCTAAAATAACGCCTGTTGAAAAAGGTAAAACTTGCTCAGGCGTTATCTCCATCAGTGCCGCGACGGTATCACAGGTTTTTATCGCGTCATTCATACCTTGTTCACCTGTCCCTGCATTAGCATTACCGGTATTAACCACTAACGCACGAATGCCCTTTGCTGATTTTAAGTGGCTTCTACATAGAGTGACGGGTGCTGCGCAATAGCGGTTTAATGTAAAAACACCTGATACGGCACTATTTTCTGCAATTTCTACAATGAGGGTATCTTTTCTGTCGACGTATTTTATTTCACCTTTTGCCCAGCCTAAGCGCACTCCAGCAACAGGATAAAGACTAGCAGGATCAATAACAGGTAAATTAACAGGCATAACAAAATCTCTTTAATGACGTTGAGTTCTCTGATGAACTCTGAATAATTATGCGATTATAATGGCATAAATATGCAGATGTAAAGAAAAGCTACGCACACTCATTAAGGAACCGTTGCAAAATAACTTGCGCTAAATTGTTATTCAAAAAACCTTAGGAGTCGTTACAAAATAATTTGCGCTAAGTTGTTTTTAAAAAACCTGAAGGGACTGGTTATTTTGAAAATAAAAGCGCAAGTAACTTTGAAACCGATCCTTGAATGACTGGTTATTTTGAATAACAAAAGCGTAAGTAATTTTGAGGCCGATCCTAAGGTATTTTATCTTATTATCAATCGCAGGATCCAAGAATACAGCCTGCTGACGATTGATTTTTTATTGCTTTCTAAGGCTCAATCACCTGATAGCCGTTAACTTTTTAGCCTACGGTAAAATGGCCGCTTCAGAAGGTTATTTCCTGTATTTCTTTTCAATAAGCTGTGAGATGTAACTTTCACGTTTAACTAAAAATACGATCAAGTTATTTAAACTTCTGGTGCATGGTAAAACGAAATGAGGTGACGTAGGACTCGATTTTCTCAATTTTATTTTCTGACTGGTTTAGCGCTTCATCTACTTTGCTTAAGATCTGTTGCGCAGTTTGACCTGTTTTCCATGCTTTGTTTTTCATTTGATAATCAGATGCAAAACCTTGATGCTGTGAAAACTTCTGTGGGGCTTCATCTAAGATAAAATATAAGGCGATGTAAGCGATGATCACCCATGTGCCTAAACTTAATAAAAATAATGTAAAAGTGATTAACCTGACTAACCATGTCTCACATTCAAAATAGCGCGCAATGCCAGCACAAATACCGCCTAATTTAGCGTTGATGGGATCACGATAGAGTTTTTTATTAATCATTCTGCCTCCAGTTTGGCGCTTCTTTATCTAAAATTTGCTCTAGTGAGACTAAACGTTTTTGCAGAGTTTCAGTACGCTGGATTAACAATTTCATCTTGTCTTGATCATCGCTACTGAGTCCCTGATTAGTTTGTTTTTTTGCTCGGTAATGTAGCACCAGCCAAATGGGAGCAACAATAAGTAGAAAAATTATCAGTGGTGTTGTTATAAAACTCATTCTATTTCCTTAGTATGGGTCTGTGTAGAATGCTAACCAAATATCGGAACACCTTGACATTATATGCCCAAGAGGATTTTTTACAGTAAAAACACAAAATAAAATAAAAAACTTAAACACCTTCTCTTAGTGATATTCGGGATTACCTCTCACAAAGTAGCCTTAAAGTTGCATAACAGCGCCTGTTACTACAACATACTGCTTTAAAAATTTGGGAGTAATAAATGGAGCTGATATTTGCTAATAGAGCACCGAGCAAGGTAAGTAAAAAAGTCATAAATCTTTGTATCACAGACTTAATTTTAAGAAACAGCAGTGTATCTGTACTTTTTTTATACGACAAAGAGATCAACAGCCAAAAATTTAAAGTTGCACTACAACAGGTCCTCACGCTTTATCCCCTCTATTCAGCACGCATTAATTTCAATCGCAAAACGCCCTATTTAAACTGTGCAGATCAAGGAATGAACTTTGAGTTTGTTACTGATGTGAACTCATTATCTGACTACAAGAAGGAAACACTTGACCACAATAACCCTACTCTTATTAATATCGTCGATCCAAAGCGAGCGGTGTCTGATGCTTTACCCTTGTTTTCAGTAAAACTGACTCAGTTTTCCTGTGGAGGCATGGCAATCGCTTACAGTTGGCATCATATTTTAGGTGATATGCACACATTTATGAAAATGAAACACGCTTTAAGTGCCATGTTTAATCACGAAAAATCGGACAAATTAGTGCAGCCGATTATTACTTTAGACCGTGATGAATTACTTAAGAAACAGCTCAGTAACACGCAAAAATTGCCTACATTACGCAGGCTTAGTTTCTTAGAAAAGTTGAAATACCTATTTTACTTTAAAACTGTTGTGCCTAAAAAAGAGAGTGTCGATTTTCACTTTAATCCTGAAGAGTTAGCTAACATGCAAAACGAACTCAGTAAACAATCAGGAAAAAAGCTATCTCTTAATGATGCAATATGCGCTCACATGGCTCATGTTTTATTGGAAATTGATCCAATAAAATCTGAACGTAAAGTAGCCCTTGCTGTTAATCTACGTAAACGCATTGGCTTAGCCCCTTATGAATTAGGCAACTATATCGATACTGCTGATATAAGTGTGAATATTGAACAGAGTAAAGCCACTGTTGCAACCAACATGCACCAGACCATAAAACAGGTATGCCAACAGAATAGTGCCTATGGGGTAAACCACCAGCTACTAACACAGCACGGAGGATTTGATAATATAAGCCAATTTTTACCCACGGCGTTTGATCCCATTAGGCGGAATTTACTGATCACAAGCTGGGCTGGATTTGGTGTTTATGATTATACATTTAACAACAGTAAACCCATTTTATTCCGGCCTGTGACTACAACAAGACCACCTTGGACGGCATCAATCGTAGAAGGAGAATTGAATAAGGGGCTTACATTTAATTTAACGTTACCCCAAAAAATTAACAGCTTAATGAAACAGAAAGTAGCCTTTGATTTAGTGCATTGTTACCGAGATTAACGACGAAATATAGCCCTCAAATATGGCTTACCACCTCCCCTTTTATTTTATTTGTATACATTTAAGGGCTATTCTTTTGCCTAAATCAGCCAGCATTAAAGCAGCCTCAACAGCAGGTAAGCTTGAAGCTATCGCAAATAGCACATGGGATAAATACCTTCAAAGCTATAGTTGGCCTGATAGACGTCAATAGTAATTGATTAATCAGGCTGTGCATTAATAGGGAAAGTGATCACTAACTTTGTCCCGATTTCCACATCACATATCTCTAGGTTGCCCTGTAGCAGCTTAACGACAATATTGTGTATTGTATTCAACCCCAGGCCGACATGACCCATATTGCGTTTTGTGGTGAAAAACGGCTCTAATATCTGCCCTCTATCTTCTTTGATACCACAACCATCATCACTATAGGCCAAGGTAACTATCTCATTGGCAACAGAAACAGAGATTGTTATGTTTCCTTGCTCAATATTGGCAAAACCATGGCTAATCGAGTTATCTATAAATCCAATTAATATTTGTGATAAATCACTGGGAAAACTCACCACTTCCAGTGAGTCAGGGCATGTCACTGTCACTTTGTGTTTTAATACCTTAAGCTTGTTGTGCAGTGTTGTAAGTGTGTCATTGATCATCGTTTTCATCAGAAACGTGCTTTTTATAGAGACATCTGTACTTACTGCTAATTTTTTAAAGCTATTAACAAGATCTGCAGTTCTAGTTAGGTTGGTCAAGGTGCCTTTTGAGGCTGTAGTTAGCATCTCAAGTTTCTCTAATAACTCATCTTTTGTTAGTTTGTTATCAATAACCAATTTATTAAGCTTTTCGGCTGTATCTTCAATACATGAGGCGTAGGTAATACTTGTGCCTAAGGGGGTATTTATCTCATGCGCGACCCCAGCAACCAAACTTCCTAGTGAGGCTAATTTTTCAGACTCTACTAATTTTTGCTGTGTTAGTTGTAACTCTTGCATCGCTCTTGCTAAACGCTGCAATGTACTCTGCGAATGATACAAACGAAAAACAAGGTAAAAGATGCCCGATATAAGCCATAATAACAGCATAAAAATTACCAGCTCTTCCTTGGGTATCAGTAATTTTCGAAATGAAATCTCTTCAATTAATATCTCTACATCACCAAAATTTGTTATACCAGGCGTCGATATTTCAATGACTGAAATATTATTAAACTCACTACCTGAATACTCTAATGGAATCTCTCTAGCACTGCTCCACCAGCTCGCAACTTGAAATGAATTTAATAGAATATATTGTCCGTCGGGGTGACGGTTTGGTGAAAATTCAACTTCGTTAATTTTTAACGAGTTTGTATCTTTTATTAGATCGGTGTAAATAGGGTTATAGTTTCGAAGGTAAACACGAACACGTTGAGGGTCTATGCCCGTGTATTTCATTTTTAAAAATATCTCATCATACGTTGAAAAATCAACTCCTTTAGAAAACGCTTGCCAATGCTGGCTATAGTCAATTTTTTTGGAAAAATCGACAGTGCTTTTTTTATCTACTTCTGAAATATTGATAATAGCTTGGCAATAGGGCCACTCATAGTCTGCTTTTTTTATCTCGCAGTGTAATAATGCCCCCGATTTTGTTAGTGCTAAAGAAGCGCTTGATTTTCCGCCCATCTCAATATCAGAGCGAGCGGCTAACCTTTTAGGCTCAGTCAGGTTCACAGAGAAGGTGCTATAGAGTCCGAATTGATACAAATAGAGGGTAACAATACTGCTTACTATCAACAGTATTAACAACCTCGAGGTTAGCTTAGGTTTTACAAATTCCATAAATTACACCACTAAATCAACTCATTACTTTATTCAGTTTAGTCCCCCTTGCCTATCTAATAGTCATTGTTATTAACAATTTTTATCAAATACATGTCTACTCAATACAAAGGCCAGCAACATAAACAAACTGTGCTAATGGCTCTACCACCGAAGCTTTTATTCGCGCTTATTTGTTTTTTTTCTTCTGTCATATCAGCTTGTTGCTCTATAGCAGAGATCGCTGTCACCTCTTCAACAGCCACAGCCCTCGGATCTTCAATTTCGTCATTGATGGTGAAATCTGCGTCATTAGGCCCCCATATTCAATGGTAAATTGAATACACTCATGCCCAACAATGACCCTCTCGGTATATTGACAACTAGCAAAATGAGCAATTTAAATTAATTAACTTGTCTGCGTTAACCTGCCGTTAACCCAGTGTCATTGATAATCCGTTTACACCATAAATTAAACGGAGTTAGTCATGCACATAACATCAAAAGTTCTTATGCCACTGTTAATATTAAGCACACTTTTTTTAAGCGCTTGTAATAAAGAGCAACAGGTTTTTAATGAAGTCGTGCGCCCAATCGCTTGGACAGAGGTAAAAGAGAGTGATTTTACGCAAAAACGAAGATTATCAGGCACAGTCTTTCCCCTCGAAGCGACACAACTCAGTTTTGAGGTAAATGGTAAAGTAGACTGGATTGCCGTTAACCTAGGAGACAGTGTTAAAAAAGGGCAAAAACTAGCGGGATTAGCACAGCGCAATTTACAACTTTCAGTCAACTCATCACAAGCCAACCTTAATAAAGCAAAAGCACAATACGCAGAAACGAAAAACTCTTATCAACGTTTTCAAACGTTATTAGAGAAGCAGCTTGTGTCGATTGCCAATTTTGAAAAAACCAAAGCCAGTTATGAAGCGTCATTAAGCGCCGTTAATCTCGCAAAAACACAACTTAATATTGCTAAAAAGAACCTACAGGATGCGGTGTTATATGCGCCCTACGATGGAAAAATCAGTCAACGCCATATCGAACCTTCACAGCAATTAGCAGCTGGACAAATTGCCTTCGAAGTACAAGGTATTGAAGGGTTAGAAGTACAGGTGATGGTACCAGAAACGCTAATCAGAGATTTAACAATAGGCACACCATTAACCGTGCAATATCCCGCTTTTCCTAATGCAATCAACCAAGCCTCTATCAGTGAAATTGGCTCTCGCGCAAAAACTGCAAATGCGTTCCCAGTCACCGTGTTTATTGAGTCTCCACTCGCGATGCTAAAAGCGGGCATGAGCGCAGAGGTTGATTTTGTCTTTGCAGGGCGTGGCAGAGATGGTTTTCAAGGAAAAGTGATAACAGTCCCTATCTCAGCACTTGGCGCGGGAGAGCAACAAATCAGTTATGTATATCTGTTTAACCCACAAACCAAGACCCTTAGCAAACGCCAAGTTAGTGTTGAGAATATCTTAAACAACCAAGCACAGTTATCTCAGGGGTTAAGTGAGGGCGATATTATTGCTACTGCGGGAATCTCATTTTTACACGACGGGCAAAACGTTAAATTGCTCTCTAAACAAGTTAAAACATTTAATTAATGATAGGGAAATCAGTAATGAAACTAACGCAATTTGCATTTAACTATAAAAAACCAGTGTTTTTAGTCCTACTGCTGTTATTAATTAATGGCCTATTTGCCTACTTTACGCTGCCTGCACAGGAAGACCCAAGCATTACCGTCCGAGATGTTGTTGTTACAACAAACTACCCAGGAATGGCACCCGAGCGTGTTGAGCAATTAATAACAAAAACATTAGAGCAAGCGATACGCAAAATCCCCGAGGTTAAAAAGATCACCTCTACCTCAACCACAGGCCAGTCGGTCATTCATGTTAAAGTTTACGACCGCTATTTTGAGCTTGATAAAATTTGGCAAGATCTGCGCAATAAAATCAATGAGGTTGAACACAATCTGCCCGAGGGTACACAAACGCCCTTTATCAATGACTCCTTTGGTGATGTTTCGGTGATCACACTGGCCTTAACGGCGGATGGATTTTCATTACACGAGATGAGTGATATTGCCCGCCATATCAGTGATAACCTGTATGCTGTTGAAGGCACAAAGAAGATAGATATTCTTGGTGAGCAACAACAGTATATTTTTATTGAAGCAAGTAATGCACGTTTCTCACAGCTTGGTTTATCCCCTAAGCAGGTTATTAATGCGTTGCAAAAACAAAATATTATCAGTGCAGGTGGTCAGGTCGATATCGGCTCAAAAGCGCTGGTTATAGAGCCCTCTGGTAACTATAACTCGGTGGATGAGATAAAAAAAACACGTATCCGTTTAGCCGATGGTAAAAATACGATTGCACTTCAAGACATTGCTAATATTCGCCAAGATTATATTGACCCGCCCCACCAGCCCGCCTATTACAATGGTAAACAAGCGATCATGTTTTCCATTGCCATGTTACCCGAGCAAAACCTATTAAGCTTTGCGCCAAATGTACAGAAACGTGTTAACCAAATAACCGCAAATCTGCCTATCGGTTATCAATTAGATTACGCGACTTACCAAGCGACTCAGGTTGAAAACGCAGTCAATGGCGTATCAGTC
>Ga0209396_1007003_pt1 | contig 10174 bp, 10 predicted proteins | sample GOMGulsemesocosm_6_FD_184638 | JGI IMG/M metagenome (GOLD analysis project Ga0209396, IMG submission 184638) | Methane-oxidizing microbial communities from mesocosms in the Gulf of Mexico - GOM8C Gulf of Mexico (SPAdes) (version 2) | ecosystem: Environmental > Aquatic > Marine > Cold seeps... | reverse complement strand
CGAAGCTAAAGAAAGAGGCCGTTCCCTAGCGGTTCATGCTAGGGAGCTGGCGGATAATTAAGCAGCTTTGTTCTGTTTAAACTTCACTGTTCACTTTCTGGCTTTAACTCACGACAACTTTTCTAGACATTCTCATGCGAATTAAGGTGTGGATGATCAAAGTCGCTATCACTAAGCTACCCCCTTGTAACGCGGCTGGATTGGGCGCTATATGTAAAAATAACCACACCCATAGCGGGCCTATCACAGTTTCTAGTAACATTAGCATGCCAACTTCTGCTGCGGGAATGCGTTTGGGGCCTAAGGTAATTAATATAAAGGCTATCGGAACTATCACTAAACATAAAACCAAAGTCCAGCCCCACTGTGAGCCTGTCAGCATGATAGAGTCTGTCGTGAGCAGGGCGTAGGCGGACATCATAAAACCGCCGCCTATCAAGGTGGGGACCATCGAGTGTTGCTTTTCAGCGCGGTCGTTGACAAACTTCAGTGAGAGTGCGGCACCGCAGGCGAGTGCCAGTAAATCGCCCTGTAAGCTTGGTCCTTGCCAAGAGTCTTTTAATACCCAAAAAATACCCATTAGCGCGATAATGATCGCTATCCAAGTAATCGCTGGGGATTTTTCACCCAGAAATATACGCGAGAAAAAAGCGGCAAATAGCGGTTGTACACTAATGATCACTAACACATTGGCAACGGAGGTAAGATTGACGGCTAAGACAAAACAGATGGAGCTAATGCCAAAGAGTAGTGTCGATCTTAAATAACACCAGTCGCTTCGATACAGTGCCAAATGCGGATATTTTATTTTAAATCCTATGGCGACAGTGACGCTGAGCAATAACCCGCGCCAGAATAAAATGTCGGCACTTTCCGCATTGATGAGTCGTATCAATAAAGCGTCGAAGCTCAGGATTAAGACACCGAGAACCGTGAGTAAAAAGCCTTTAAAGTAATCGCTGTGCAAAGTGACCTCTGAAAGTTAGAAAGTTAGAAAGTTGATATAAGGTCTATTTTAAAAGCGTATCATCGGCCAATCTCAATTGGAGCAGAATACTTTAATTTGCATAGTGCTTTGTTATCTTTTATTTCATCGAACAATGCTCGTGCTGTAACAGCTAAATTAAACCATAACATGCTAATTAGCTAAACATACTTTATTGCGGCCAGTCGATTTGGCGTCATAGAGAGCGGCATCCGCTCTACTAATCCAATCTTCGGATGACTCCCCTGGTTGATACTGAGCGACGCCGAGCGAAATGGTGACTTTAACAGCAGCAGGATAAGGGTTGTTTTGAATAATGCCGCGTAGATTTTCAGCGATAACAGCAGCAGATTCTAGGTCAACTTTTAACGGCATAATGATGAATTCTTCACCGCCGTATCGATAAAAAGAGTCAAGCACACGGGTGTTTTTGACGATCAATTGAGAGATGGCCACGAGAATTTCATCACCAATTGCATGTCCATGTTGGTCATTAATTTTCTTGAAATGATCTAAATCTAATAAAATCAGACACATAATATACTCCTGACGTTGCTGGCTAAGAATTAACTCAGACAAGCTACGATCAAGAGCCCTACGATTACCTGCCTGGGTCAATGAGTCCGTTGTTGCCAGCAGTCGTAATTGTGTTTGTGTTTCATTATAGGAGTGAAAGATTATAAAGGAGAAGATGTTGGTGAGCAGTATTGTCACACAAATAATCAAGAAATCGACCGTTGAGATTAATGAATGCAATAAGGCAAAGATAATCATCATCGAAACAGTGCATATTGAGACGGCTATTTTTTCTGAACTCAAGTAATAAACGATGATCATGCTTGGGTAAAACCAATAGATGGAGCTAGATCCTTGCATTTTAATATGGATGATGACGGCAGCCATCACAAAAATAGACATCACTAAACTGGCTGGATTTACTTTGCGAGTTTTATACACAAAGATAAAACAAAGCAACATGGCACTGGTTATGACGGCATTGACGAATGCTGTTAGTGTTTGATCATTAGCTAATCGTATGAAAATAAAAGGAAATATTGTGCAAGCGGTGAGAGCACTCATTGAAAGTATAACAATTTCAGGCTGGGTTCTCTTGATCAATTTAGTTATATCCTTACAGCTAATATCGCGCACCAATTTGTAGTATGCCATTGAGATTTATTTATACAAGGTTGAAATCGCTACATAACCGCTCAATAGATGGGTTTATGGGGTAATAGATTGATTATTGCAGGGATGGAAACTGTAATATTAAGGGGCTCTTTTAACGAAACAGCACATTGAAATAACGGATTCGGGTATAGGCATTGAATTTAGGGCGCGTTGGCCTAAAAAATCGAGAATTGATTTTATGCGTATAGTTTGGGGTTGATATTGATAGCGAAGGAATAAGCGCATCCACTATCATTAGTGTATACAGGGCAGCTCGAGATTACTTCCTTAGATGTTTACCGAGCAATCGATCCCCCGCATTTATATGTTTTAGGATGCGCTACTTAGACTTCAATGCAACATGTAAATTTGCAGCTTGTTGGAGGTAATTACCAGCAACTTAACCTTTTTTCATCTGGAATGCACTGATAGTGGCAGACAGTTGTCCCGATAGCTTGGCTAGGGAGTCACTACTTGAGGCAATCTCTTCTGAGCCATTAGCGGTTTGTTCCACTCGGCTTTGAATCTCCAATATGTTTTTGTTTATATCCTCTACAGTGTTGCTCTGTTGGTCACTGGCGGTGGCTATTAAGGTGTTCATACTGCTGATAATGTCGATAGATTCTTGGATTTCAGTGAGAGAGGCTACTGCGATGGTGGAATCTTCTACACAGCGAATAGCTTTTTGCTGTGATCGGCTCATAACAGTGACGGCTTCACTGGAATTTTCCTGTAATGTGCCGATCATAGATTGAATCTCTTGCGTTGCACTTTGTGTACGTTGCGCTAATATTCTCACTTCATCGGCAACCACTGAGAAACCACGGCCTTGTTCTCCTGCGCGGGCCGCTTCTATCGCCGCATTTAATGCCAGTAAGTTGGTTTGCTCGGCAATACCGCGAATGACATCTAACACAGTCGTGATTGTATCACTGCTCTGCCCGACATCTTGGATGACTTTAGAGGCTGTTGTAATCTCTTCTGAAAGTTGCTTAATGCTTTCTATCGCGTGCAATCCCTGCTCTTTACCTTTAACGGCTAGTGAGTCAGATGCTAATGCAGCTTGCGCTGCTTGGTTGGCGTTTTTAGCAATGTGTTGCACGGTTGTAACCATCTGTTCAGTGGCACTTGATACATGAATGATGGACGATTGTTGGCTGCCAATCGATTGGTCGGTTTTTTCTGCGGTGTCGGTTAGTTGAATAGATGCATTATTAATAGATTCCACAGAATTGCTCACTTCTTTTACTAAGTGTTGGATGTTGGAAACAAACTTATTGAATGATGCCGCTAGCGCGGCCAATTCATTTTTGCCCTCTACCTGAATTCGGCTGTTGAGATCTGCATCTCCTTCGCTAATACCTTCCATGGAATTGACAATACGCATGAGCGGATTAAATATTTCTTTTATGGTTAACACAATGGTTGAGATGATTAACACGGCGACAATTAATTGCAGGGCAAATTGTAAATTCAACCAAAATGAGACGCGCTCAGTGATAGTTGTTAAGTTAGCCGCAGTGCGCGAATCTAGTTCGGCAAAGAATTTGTTGACAGGCCCCATTATTTTACTCACTTCAGCGTGGTAATTTTGGTCAAACAGAATACGCAAAGCAAACTCACTATGACTTTCAAGTGGTTTTGGCAGAAAGGGGCCAGCGATAACGTTGCTATCGCGAATTGTCTCCATTGCTTGGGTTTCAGTGGCGATTAAGTCGTTAGATAGCTGACCTGCTTTAGCCAGCAAAGCAAACTCGCTATCCGAGAAATTCAGTTCTTTCATTATATCGCTCTGTTTAACTACTTTAGAGCGATAGAGAGATTTATTGACGTAACTAGGTCTGGGGCTTTCGCCATTGCGCCACTTAACAATATCCCAATAGGCATCCCAATATTGCTGCTCACCTGTCGCCACATAAGTGCGAGATAGCTTAGTGAGATCAGCGGACGTCTTACTAAATTCTTTGGCGACGACATAGGATAGATGGCGATTATTACTGATCTGCAATTGCTCAGCGTTGAGTTGCGCGGAGTAGTTACTGGTTATTGTTGCAGCGAGTGTCGCAACTAGTACCAAGGAAAATATGATAATTAATTTTATTCTAATAGTCATAATATCAAATCTCTATCACGGTTAGATGGTTATCCAAGACAAAATAGAAGTGCATTTATACTTGGATGGATTGCAGAGTACAATTAGCCTTTTTGCGATGTATTGCTCTAATATTAGATTAATATTTTGAAAATTACAGGAAAATGCCACTCTTAATATCAGTACTTAAATCGCAAGTTGACAGCCTGAGAAGAAAGTCTAGTTGAATGTCGCGAAGATGCATTGTGACAGTGTGAAAGTAGGAGAAATTCTGATCAACACTGCTTTGGAATTCAGTTAACTAACGTTGAACTTATTCGCCTCGATTTTTGTTAATGTTAAGGGGCGATAAAAAGTGCTAATACAACTCTTTTCTGATTCAGAGATTGTCCAGAGGCGGATTAATTGTCGGCAATGATATTGGAATTGAGGTTGTGCAGGGAGCACCAAATTTGGCTGCAGGCTAAGCACACCAGGTAAGAGCGTGAACTATCTAAAACGTCACTAAGATGCTGGTGTTTTAATTAGTGATATCAAACATTGCTAGTGATGCAATGACAAATAGTCAGCAATAATATTAGGCGAGATTCAGCAGCTGTAATACTTGGCTTTGTTGCGCGTTGGCCTGACCCAATAATGCGATTTCTACATCCCGCTGCAGCAGCTGTTTGGTCTGCTCTGAGATAGCCTTCGCATAGTCAGTATCTTCAATTTGTGAGCGAGCACTGGCTTGATTAATGGTCGCGCTAGTCAGGTTCGCACTCGTGCTATCAAGTCGGTTTTGGGCGGCACCAAAAGTGCTATTTGCCGCATCGCTAATAGTTAAAGCTTGATCTATGCTGTCTAGTGTATCGCTAAGGCTATCGCTGGTGAAATCGATGTCAAATAAGCCAGCATTGGAAAAATCAGTGTTTAAATCAAAACCTGCCACCGTTTGTTGCTGATCACTGTCAGCGCCGGTCTGTAAAGTAAGGGGGTCACTGTTGTTAAGCAGCGATTGGTTATTGAACTGATTGTTAGCTAAGATATCGGTTATGCCGGCGAGTAACCCCTCAGCCTGTTTCTGAATTGATGCTACGTCACTGCTGTTTAAAGTGCCGTTAGCGCTTTGTAATCCCAGCTCTCTCAGTTGTTGCAAACTGTCTGTAATTTGAGAGACGCCATCTTGAGCCACCTGCAGGGCAGACACTCCGTCAATAATGTTGCGATGGGCAGCACTGTTACCATTAATTTGACTATCTAATTGCGAAATCAGTGCAATGGCAGCGGGAGAATCAGCAGCGCTATTGACTTGTTTACCGCTGGCAATTTGCGTGGCACTGGTCGCTATACTACTAGTAAGGCTGCTATTTAAACCTGTAGATGTGACGTCCATTACTTTCTCCATTTAGCTGCATTGATGCTTTTAGAGTTGCTATCACCTCGTAGTATAGGTTAAATTTTTTGAACCTAGTATGAAAATCAATCAATTTACAATAATGGCTTTACAGATTCGCGTGGTCAGTGACAGGAATATCACCTTCATTTAATGCATCTAGCACTTGGCAGTGAATGGAGTCTCCCGCTTGGCAGCTATTAACGATAGCGGTTAGTTCTTCTTCTAACGCTTGCAGCTTTTCAACTTTTTTTTGCACCTCAAGAAGGTGCTGCTTAGCGATGCTATGTGCTTCATGAGGTGAATGTTTGGCGCAGGTTTGCAAGTGAATTAGCTGGCGGATCTCTTTGAGGCTAAAGCCTAATGCCCTACTGTGGCGAATGAATAACAGTCTCTTAAGATGATCTTGATGGTAGCGGCGTTGGTTGCCTGGGTTGCGCGAGGTTGCAGGGATCAATTCGATACCTTCATAGTAACGAATCGTTGGTATCTTGCACTGCGTCAATTTCGATAATTGTCCTATGCTGTAAATTGTCATAAAGCACACCTTGCATATAATGTCGAAAAAGCCTTGAAGCTCTAGTTACTAGAGCTTTTATTATATACCTACACCTCTCAATCATTAAATAGGAGATATAAGATGGCGGGTTGTTGTAATGGTAAACACAGCTTCGATGGTTTAAGTGATCATTATAAGCGTATTTTATACTGGGTTATTGGCATTAATGCACTGATGTTTATCGTAGAAATGGCGGCAGGTATCGGTGCACAATCGCAGGCATTACAGGCTGATGCTTTAGATTTTCTCGCAGATACTTTAACTTATGGTTTAAGTTTATGGGCCATAGGAAAAGCGCTCTCGATTAGAAGTAACGCTGCAATAATTAAAAGTATTAGCTTGTTATTGATGGCTTTATGGGTCAGTGGCTCCACTATCTATCGTTTATTTATATTGAATACTCCTGAAGCTTATACAATGGGAGCTGTCGCTATTGCTGCCTTTTCGGCAAATGTCATTAGTGTTGTGTTGCTACGGGAGTATAAAGATGGCGATGCTAATGTGCGCTCCGTATGGTTGTGTAGTCGCAATGATGCGATTGGCAATTTAGTGGTGTTAATAGCAGCGCTAGGCGTGTGGGGTACTGGAACTGCTTGGCCTGATTTATTAGTAGCATTTTTGCTCGCGGCACTATTTTTGTCTTCTGCTTGGCAAATTTTAAGACAGAGTTTAGCGGAAAAGAAATTAGTGCTACAAGAGAGAAGCAGTAAGGGGCATGTTCATTAGCGATGTAGTTTTGGCCCAAAAGATGACTAACTGTGTTAGTCATCTTCACTCGTATATATTCGAAGATAGTCAGGGACAATCATCGCTATATTTGCTCCTGATAAAGTTGCAGTGGCTAGCTACTTTAGTACATAGGTTTATACTGGCAGATTCAAAATCGATAGAGTATATGCATATGAGTCAAAGGATTGAGTATTTTATTGTGGATTTAGATGGCTGTGTAACAGATCCATTTTCTAGCCCTGACTGGGAGCTTCTCTCGCAATTACGGGCGCTTTCGGATCGCACTTTAGTAGATGATAATGTGCCGAAATTGAGTATCTGTACCGGCCGACCTGCCCCTTATACAGAAGCGGTAGGGCAGTGGCTCAATGTACAAGTACCAGTACTGTTTGAATCGGGTGCAGGGATGTTAGATTTAGCTACCCAGCAAGTGCGGTGGAATCCGGCACTGCCCGATAATGCACTTAAAGTTAGCGGGCAGGTAAAGCGCTATATTAAGCAGCTGCAACAGGAATTTCCCGATGTGCAACCTGAATCTAGTAAGCAGATTGATGCGGGGTTTGTCTGCGCTGAAAGCAAACCCATGCAACAATTAGCAACCATCTTTAGTAAGCATGTAGCAAATCATTTTCCGATGTTTGAATTGCATGGCACGGATATTTCTATCAGTGCGATATGGCCCTGTGCCAATAAAGGTTCAGGTATCGATTGGTTTTGTAGGGAGATGAAGGTTGAGCCTGCAAATGTCGCCTATATCGGGGATACTTCCGGTGACTTACCGGCAATTGCGAGAGCGGGCATCAGCTTTACGCCACAAAATGGCGGGGTTGAAAACAAACAACAAGCTGATTTTGTAACAAAAGGATATTCAACAGCAGGGGTTGTAGAGGCCTGGCATCAATTAATTGCCCACAATCAGTCAATAGTAGCTTGAGGCGTAGCAAGACAGGCACTAACGAGTGTCGAGGTGAGTAGTATCTGTCCTTACAATAGGAAACAAAAATAGCGGTCAGCATTGACTCCCCCTCAGTGCTACTGACAGCTGAAACTAACGGCTAGCTCTTTATCGCCGTTGTTTTACCTTGACACTATGGGTGGGGGCAAAGTGGGCGGGTAAGTGAAAAGGACAAATGCACCGGTATTTCTTGGTTTACACCGCCGATATTGCCTGCGCCTGAGAATATTTTGCTGACGGCACTTTTTTGAGTCTCAGATAGGCAAGATCCAGCACGACTATCTGAACAACTGGACACATCTGGCAGTTAAGCTAAAATTGCTCTGGCAGGCATGGCGATCTTGAACCAGTCTATCTTTGATGCCATCGAGAGCATCACATTTCCTCAAGATATTACTCATGAGCATGGTTCTTTCAATGTCAGTAAACACAGTACTTAAATCATTAATATCGGTCCCTGGGATACTGGCATAAAGCTGTGCACCGGCAATGTTGGCTGTAGCTGCTAGCGGTAAATTATAACCAGGAGCACCAATGAGATACCCATCGTAATCGTTAGCGTAGCGAGTTGCTGCTACTAGGGTATGCCTAGCGCCGCTTGAGCAGCCGCCGATATAAGAGCGATCAGGACCCTTACCATAAGCATTTAAAATCAGAGCTTTGGCGATGGGGGTAATTTTCCAACGGCTTGATAGCCGTAATCCAAAAGCGCTTGAAAATCATGCCCGAAGCTAGGACCTCTGGAGCTGTGTCCAGCATCTGAACGGATTACTGCGAACTCTTGAACCAGGGTAATAGTCAAAGGACTTCCGCCAGAAGTGAAATCTTGAACGAGTTTGATCGAGCCATCTATACCACCGTTGCCTGGATAAAAATAACGTTCATTCCATTGTTTGGGTAGACGCATTTCAAAGCCTATAAGGTAGTTTTTTCCATCCAAGGCGGTGCGTTGATGCTAAGCGGGGGTCACTAAACAGTGCTCAGCTATATTTTGGCCGGCTAACACAAGCTGTCCACTTCCGACAGTAGTAAAGTCTGTGATACGGGTGTTCTCGAAGGAAAAGGAAGATACAATATGATCACAAGATATCTGTAAAGTAGCAGGTATGGCAGGTGTTAGTTACAGAATTATTCCGTTATTAGCTTGAGCGGTGTTGGTGAGTGCACAAGTCATAATAATATCGATAAAGCCAGCGATGGGTGGTTTATACATTGTTGGTTCCTCCATGTTTTATAGAGAAAATTAGCACTAGCCAAAACGCCTGGTCAAACCATTAGCCAGCAACGATGAAGGTAGTAAAAGAGCAAAAAACCCTTAGATGCTCTATTGTTGTTAGGGTAAACAGTATCTGAACTCATCAAAAAACTTATGGCAGTAGTCAATAATTGAATTAGTAGCCTTAGAAAAAGAGAGAGGTTTGATATTTTGACTGCACAAAGAAGCAATTTATTAAGGCCAGACTTTGCTAACGATAGGCCCACAAAATCAAGTAACATGTTGTTATTTAGTTTAAATACAGGTAGTAATTAAGACTTGTAGAAGATTGAGAGGTGCCAGTGTATAAAAATATATTAAAAAAAGTGCGCCGTAGATTATTATTTATCCGACTATTCATATAAAATAGTGCGCATTTTTAATTTCGATTAAAAATAATCGTATAAAACCAACTGTAAAATTAGGAATTTTGATTCAATGAGTAATAAATCCTTTGTTCGTCAGCGCATCTGTATTTACGCAGGACAAGATGTTGACCCAGATAACGATGAACAAGTAGGGAACATTCTTCGGTTCAAGTTAGGCATTAAATTACCGCAACGCACTTCTATGGATGACTCTTTATCATCTTCAACTAGTGATCATGAAATAATTACACTTATCAAAAAATATCGGGCTATGCGTTAAGCGAGCAAATATTTGTTAGGTAGGTGAGCACCTGTAATAAATCAGCGATATCATTAATTTGGTTATATTGATTATGCGGGTGCCTGCATTTTAAGTGTGTCTATGCTAAGTGCATAATTGTCAATTGCTTGAATAACTGCTGGTCTTCGTCAATGCCTGCTCACTCAAGCTTGCTATGTCGTGACCAATGCAAATTTTACCCGTGAGTCCCTCTGCTAAAAAACCCAGTCGATGATTGGTAGGTCAAAGCAATCACTGGCAGCTGTGCTAAGAATGCAGTCCGGTTTTCTCGCATTTATATTGTTTTATTTAAAGTTTTAATGACTGATGGTATGTGTGGGTACGGAAGTCTTTGTAATGATTCGAACAGTGGCGAAAATGCCTATGTTGAAATTGATAGTGTGGC
>Ga0209396_1007002_pt1 | contig 10175 bp, 6 predicted proteins | sample GOMGulsemesocosm_6_FD_184638 | JGI IMG/M metagenome (GOLD analysis project Ga0209396, IMG submission 184638) | Methane-oxidizing microbial communities from mesocosms in the Gulf of Mexico - GOM8C Gulf of Mexico (SPAdes) (version 2) | ecosystem: Environmental > Aquatic > Marine > Cold seeps... | reverse complement strand
CCAACTAATCCCTTCGATTCTATCCTCTACCTTTTTGGGCAGTAAACGGACCGTTCGAGCACGTACGTTTGAGCGCTATTTCAAGATTGATTTGATTTGGAACCGCTTATCCTTAGCCGCCAGTAAACGCAAAGGTTATTTGCCCGCCATTAATTATAAGTTAGGTTCAGAAAACGAAAGCCATAAAACCCATAGACAATGTGTTGAGTGGGTAAGAAATGATGCTTGGGTTGATAGCGATGATGGCTTTGATTATGGCGCGGCAGCAAAAAACACAATACTGCCTGCAACATTACATATAGCCGCAGTCCGCGATATCAGTATGGGGCATCGTTTTGATGTGAAAGCTTTTATGAAAGAATCGGGCCCACATAAAGCAGACTACCAACTATTGGCCAAAAAGCATGGCAACTCACTCGACTACGATCACATTAATATGCTCACGGCTCCTGAGTGTATAGATGATCACTTTCCTGCTATTTATGACTGGATCAAAAAACAAGAAAACTAATAAAAAATAGCAAAAAAAAAGGCCTCCGAAGAGACCTTTTTTAGAACAGTCCGACTTACTGAGTAAGTCGGTCTAACGAGTTTCGATTAAGAGAACTGGTTAGAAGTGTTCTTAGCGCCGCCTGCTTTCAAAGCGTTTTCGCCAGCAAAGTATTCTTTGTGGTCGTCGCCCATGTCTGAACCAGACATGTTCTGGTGCTTAACGCAAGCGATGCCTTGACGGATCTCTTTACGCTGTACGCCAGCAACATAACCAAGCATACCCGCTTCACCGAAGTATTCTTTAGCCAAGTTATCAACAGACAATGCAGTCGTGTGATAAGTAGGAAGAGTAATCAAGTGATGGAATACGTTCGCTTCACGAGCTGTATCAGCTTGGAAAGTCTTGATGCGAGCATCAGCTACTGCAGACAATGCAGTTTCGTCGTATTCAGCAGACATTAACTTAGCACGATCGTATGCAGAAACGTCTTCACCAGCTTCAACCATAGCGTCAAAAGTCTGTTGACGGAAGTTCAACGTCCAGTTGAAAGATGGGCTGTTGTTATAAACAAGCTTAGCATCTGGGTGAACTTTACGAACGTCGTCCATCATGCCAGCGATTTCGCTAACAGTTGGAACTGCAGTTTCGATCCAAAGCATGTCAGCGCCAGCATTGATAGCACCGATACAATCGAATACGCAACGCTCATGGCCAGTACCTTGACGGAACTGATATAGACCAGAAGGTAGACGCTTAGGACGTACTAGCTTGCCATCACGGTTAAAGACAACATCGCCTTCGTTCATGTCAGCAACGTTGATTTCTTCAACATCTAGGTAAGAGTTGTAGATATCACCAGAATCGCCTTTTTCTTTAACAACAGCGATTTCTTTAGTAAGACCAGCACCTTCAGAGTCAGTACGAGCAACGATGATACCGTTGTCGATGCCTAGCTCTAGGAAAGCATAACGCAATGCGCGGATTTTAGAATGGAAGTCAGCGTGAGGAACAGTTACTTTACCGTCCTGGTGACCACATTGCTTTTCATCAGCAACTTGGTTTTCGATCTGAAGTGCACAAGCACCTGCTTCGATCATCTGCTTAGCCATCAAGTAAGTCGCTTCAGCGTTACCAAAACCAGCATCGATATCAGCAATGATAGGTACGATGTGAGTCTGGTGAGCGTCGATCTTAGCTTGAACAGCAGCTTTATCGCCAGCAGCAGCTGCGTCTAGTTCACGGAAAAGACCGCCTAGTTCACGAGCGTCAGCTTGACGTAGGAAGGTGTACAATTCTTTAACCAATGCAGCAACAGAAGTCTTCTCGTGCATAGATTGGTCAGGAAGAGGACCGAACTCAGAACGTAGAGCAGCAACCATCCAACCAGAAAGGTATAGGTATTTACGTTCAGTAGTACCGAAGTGCTTCTTAATCGCGATCAACTTCTGTTGACCAACGAAACCGTGCCAGCAACCTAAAGACTGAGTGTACTTAGTCTTGTCAGCGTCGAAAGCAGCCATGTCAGCATTCATGATGTCTGCTGTGTACTGAGCTACTTCTAGACCAGTTTTGAATTTGTTCTGAGCGCGCATGCGAGCTACAGATTCTGGGCTGATTGTTTCCCAAGGGCTACCAGCAGCGTCGATTACTGCAGATGCGTTTTTAATATCGTCTTGATAAGCTGACATGTGTCAATCCTTCAATAATGTGAGTGGGGGTCAGTGCTAATCTCGTAGCGTGTCTCAATGCACAAACCTTTTTGCTACGATGCGTATACTAGATAGATTCACGTCATAATTGAAATTAATAACATGTATACCTATTATTTATTTGCTGAATACCCACTTATCAATTAAGTCATTTAAAAGATTTCTTCTTTTTGCACTCCCCTCGCTGCTTGTCGATTTTACAGCGGATTTTCTTCTGCAATTTCATCATGCTCTTATTGTAAGCACCTTCTTTAGTAAGTTTCTCACGAATATCTGTTATTTTTTGATCAAATATTTTTTCTTCACGAGGGGAAAATTTAAACATTTTTTCACGAGGCACTTCACGTGTATTTTTTTCGACTTCGCGATATAACATGTTCAGTTTAATGAACAAATCCTCACGTAGAAACTGACCGACTTCAGGAGGTATCGTATCGACACGGGAAACTACCTGCAGTGTCATTTGCGAAATAGGATAATCAACAATAGAGCCATACTTTAATCCAGCGCCTAAATTAAACATGTTGTAACCCACTAACGGTGCCATAACCACATCGGCATCAGCCAAATTGTAGGCCCCAGCAGCAGCAGCCATATTTTTCCCTCGAACGATTTTCATACCAAAAGCGTCAAACAAGCCCTTTTGTGAAACATCATCGTTAACGACAGCAGCCTTGCCCTTAAAAATGCGTCTTAGAGCTGGTTTCTTACTACTATGGGTAAATAAATAACTAGCACCGATAGGAATAACGCCAACGACATGATAATCGCCCTGGCGCATTTTTTTGTGAGCATGAGTACTCGCCAATACCTGTAGCAAGTACTTCATATGTTTACGACTAAGCACCCCACCTAATGCCTCTATCGATCCAGTAAAATCATTAAATTGTTTAGCTTGTGTGCCACTCATTATACTGGTGTCACACTCTCCTGTTTTTAGCTTATCAACCACCTCTTGCTCATTGGTATAGGCCATAACATCCATGGTGATACCGTAGTGTTTCATACGCAGTGCTTGATCAATAGTACTTGCATAAATGGGGCCCTGCTTACCTAAGACATCCCATACGCAAGTCATTCTAGGCGGGATTTCGCCATCAACCAGCATGTGTGAGTAGAGCTTCTTGAGTGCTCGTATGCGTGATTGTAAAGTACGGCCCTGATCCATTGATCGAGCACGCAGTTCATCGTCTGTGAGTTTTTTGGCAACTGCAACATTTGAAATCAATCCGCAAGAAAGGCAGAGTGATAATGTGAGCAGTAGTGATGAGAAGTTTTTCATTATTATTATCTCTTATCGATACTATCCAAAGGCTAGCATAGCGGTAAATACCGTCACTAGCACTCTTTACCTAAGATAATATCAATAAAAAGGATAATCCAATAATGAACGGATGATTACTGAATGGGGGTTGCGGTTAAATTTGTAGTTAAATCCAAATTTTGCATTACTACACCATAAAATACAGTTTGAGGCGTAGTTCGCGCATTTGCATGCACTAGCTGTACTTCATCAATAATTAGTTCTTTGAAAGTAATATGCCCTTGCACAGCAAAACCTAAAGGCCGTAATGCTTTTTGAGCTGCATTTGGAGAAAGAACATATTTATAAGTATCACGAGCGTCAGTATCATAAATAAGCTCTTCAAACTTACCATCCGCATTAGGAGTCTTCTTTAAAACCTTAGTTTCATATACATCAATATTTAAGTTGGCCTGAAAACCATGCACGTTGCTATCGCTCGAACCAGTACCATCGTTTGTACTGAAGTTATTGAAAATTATTTGAGTCCCAGAGTCATTATCATACTCTCCCGCCACTAGTGACTCTTTTCGATTATTCTCCCAAGTTAGACGATTTCGCGCCGTCGCAGTTCCATCGCTAGTCACACCCTCATCAGCAAATGCCGCTCTAAGTGAAACGGTAATCCCCTGTTCACCACGATCCTCAAATCGCCCAACTCCAGAGCAGCCGTCACCATCCATATTTAAACTACCACCAACACAAACCTGACCAGCGCCGCCTGGGTAAATAGCTAACAAAGAGTTTTGTTCGAAGCGCTCAAGCTTAATTCGCCCCAAACTTGTTCCTGTTTTTTTATCCCCCCAACGCAAGTTTGCAATGTCCATCGTACTCCACTGCTCACCGCGATTAATTTTCAAGCCATCACCTTCTACATCAAAAGTAATGTCACGTAAATGGATATCGTAATTCACACCCGTAGCCCAAATCCCTTCACCATGTTCATCAATTGATAAACCGATAGTAGTATCACTGAAGAAATAATCTCCATCTATTCGAATACCACCACCCGAAGCGCCCCCAGCAGTTATTTCTGTGTAACCATCAATATCAAAATCCATAGCCTGAAAAACTTCGATAGAAAGCAACAACTCTGCCCCCCCCTGCAAAGGCGCATTTTCATTTCCAACACGCAAGCCATCAATACTATAAGAGCCTTTTAAATCAGAAATCCCTATTGCTAACTTTTCATCCCGAACATCAATCGTTGTATTAGCTGAACCAAACGATTTAATACCGCTAAAAACAACACGGCGAGTATCATCAATATACGATAACTCAGCATTCGCTAGATTCCACTGAGTAGCCAAACTCAAACCTTCCGCGGCTAAATTGGGTTGCCCACTATTCGATTGTCCTACTGGTATAAGAAGGCTTTTATAATTATAAAAGTTTTCTGCATAGATTTTAATTTGATCAGGCATAGCGTCAAAATCAGGCCGGGTAATACCGGGAGCCAATTGAAAACGGTTATAACGATTATCATTACTGTCATCGGCGTCTATATAATCATTGAGTGTGAAATCCAGTTCTATTGAGCCAATTGATTTCAAACTATCACTATTACCAGCACCATCATCAATTAAAATTTTACCCGCATTCAATGAGCCTTCCAATTGATCAAAACCAATAGCTAGATAATCAGTCTCTACATCAAGAGTTAAGTTCGTTAGATTAATTTCACCACTAAAATCTCCCATAAATAAAGAATTACCATCATCGGTAAAGCGAACATAATTATTAGGATCAGAGAGAATAGTTGCTTGATAATGTAACGTTAATCCTTGATCGCTACTGCGACCGCCAGCAAAAACTTGTGCTGTAGCCGATAGTGCTAACGCCCCTGACAACTCCCCTAGACTAACACCCTCTAAACTTAAAGCGCCGGTTGAGAAAGAGAAATCGAAGTTATCCATCCCTATATCTAAACCCGTACGGGTAAAGCCCTTAGTATTATCAATCGCATCGTATTCTAAGGTTAAGCTATCCACACTCGCGTTATAGCCAATATTATCAAACGACATTGCATAGCCATTAGTTTTCCAAATCAAATCTGCATTCGAGATGCCTACGGTAAAACTCCCTTCAAGCCCACCCCCAGTCATACCCTTAATATTAAAATTAGTCACCGCTTCATAATTTAAAGTGAGATCACCAAAGCTTGCCATTGAATTATTAATACGAATACCATCAATGTGCATTTGTGTAGGCTTGACATCTGTTTCAACTCTCAGAGTTCCATCGGCTGAAACATCCATAGTATAAGTTAGCTGTGACACTTCATTAATATCATCTTGGGACGAAAAACGCAGCCCTTCAATAGTAAGATCATTACCATCGTCGGTATAACTCAACGAACCAATATTTAGCAATTGGCTTTGATCAATCGTTAAACCAGATTGTGCCTGCACGGCGGATAAGGATATATCATCCAAAGCTTTCAAAGCAAAGCAAGAGTTAGATATTGAAAATGCGATAAGAATTAGAAACGCGGGGATTTTAAATTTCATATTTTTCATCTCTACGGATTCCCTGTTGGAAATAATAAGAGGTTTCCACTCAAACTAACATTCCCATCAATTTTTACATTGAAAATATCAGTTTGCTTAAAACCGACCTCTGTAGGTCTAGCTTTATTGCTATTCGCTAACGTATAGCTCACATTGCTAAAATTCATCGTATTTGGTAATCCAATTTCAAATACATCACGATCAAAACTGGCTCCGTCACTTGAACTTGCTCCGTCATTATCAAAGCCTGAATCAATCAGTCGAGTTTTAAGTGTCAAACCTTCAAATGAAAAACGTCCTCGAAGGTTATCTAAAACTATCCAGCCACTGGTATTATTAGTTCTAACGGCAATCCTAGCCCCACACCGTTCATTGGTTGATGCAGCGCAGTCTTGCTGCCAAGCATCTCCAGGCTCTGCACCAGACTCATTTAAAGGTCCCCCAACATCGTTAATTGTTAAATCACCAGAAAGGTAAACACCACCCAGCCCTAATATCTGATCCATTTCATTTTCACCCAGAGGCTCCAACGCTAAAACTGCCTGAAGATAAAAGAGGGATAAAACTGTGATTATTATTTTCATTATAAGTTTTACCTAAATTTATAAGTCGTGACTTGAGACTTTAAGATATTCAATTTGCAAGTTACTAATCGTTGAATTACCGAAGCTTCTCTCACCGACCTTCACCTCGCCCATATATATATTACTGAAAGGTCCGCTAGAAGAATAAAATCGTTCAACTACATCCGTCGACTGATCACCACTACTAGCTGTACAACCGTCAATACCGGTATTAGCTCCACCACAAATACCTTCTAACGATTTAATCTCAAATACAAAATTCCCATCGCCATTAACTTCGAAAGTCGCTGGCTGAGAGCTGCCCCAGCCTAGCTGTAATTCCGCTGCAAAATCATTAAAATGTATACTGGTACCGCAGCTATTATCACCAAAGGAATCTCCTGAATTACAAGCAAAAAACTCCAAGTCATGGGTGTAAATATTTAGAGTAAGCTCACCTTCCATACGCCCTCCTGTTTTTGCAACATCGTCGTCATAGCTTCCCCACAAACGTAAACGCGAACCATCTATTGAAAGCCTTTTATAGTGCGTATTTAAAGATTGTGTTCTAACCGCTGCAATTTCCAAATCTACACTAATTCCGATATCAGGACGCTCGGAAGAACGACTTCCCGTTGTCGTATCATCGTCGAATAATGCGGTATTAAAACCTGTAAAATCTCCAGCTGAACCTATTTGATTAAAAAAAGTGGGGGTAAATACTGAAGTAGTCCCATGCAACTTTGGTGCAGAAAATTCGAATACTGCTTTATTAGCGACACCTACATCATCGCCATCAATTAATTCGATATTAAATGGGTTTGATAGCCGACCTATATTAGTACTATTTCCATCTACTACGGATCCCCTGATACTGCCATTACCTAAAATATAAAACTGAGAAACATGAAGACTTACATCTTGCCCTGAAGAGCCTTTAAGACCACTAATTTCAATCGTTCCGCCTCCAGCTGTCTCAGAACCCGCATTAAAAATGAAGTCTTCCAATACGAGACCGATACCTTCACCATCGACTTTACTTAAAGCGAAATCATCGATAGAGACAAGATCAGCTTGAACAACGTTAACTAGCATAGAAAAGCTTAATAAGAAAATTTTATTCATTTCAGATAATCTCAATTAAAATATGGATCAATATATCGAGTTCTTTGTCGATCAGTTCCATGAAGAGCTTGTTCAAAATTAACTTGGATCCCACCTTCTGGAATATTCAAAAATCCGCCATCGTGAGTAATAACATCAGAATCGGTCCATTCGATAGCTTTAGATTGAAAAGAGAGAAATAAACCATCCGAATAATCAGCACTGGCCACCCCTCCATTAGCTGTTCTGAGAATATTACCATCAGAATCTCGACCAATATTGTCACCTATTTCTAAAGTTCTATAGGTGGATAATTCATAACAAACACCGATACCTAATATGTGACATGAACTTGAGAATCCCTCTCCAGCAGTAAAATACTGAAGAAGACCCGCTAAACCACACGAGCCACTTCCAGCACATTCAATAGCCGTTCCTTTAGGCACACCTATTAGATGTGCCCTTATACCATCAGGAATACCAACTTCATCAACCAAAACAGCAGTGGATTTAACTTGAGTATTTCCACTCATAAACCTAGTTGCAAGCCAAGCAATACCAGTGGCAGTATCTTTGATGGGCTGCAAGCTTCCTTCCAAAGCAATCTCAAGTTTCCCAGAAAGGGATTTTATATCAGCAGTGAAAGCACCTTTGGCTTTACCGAAGCCCAGCCTGATACCCACTAAATCTTGCTGTATACCTCCGGAGCCATCTGAATTTTTTTCAAAAGCCAGTTCAATAAATGGGTCCTTTATTTTAAAGGGAGCAATAGTTCCGTCAGATAGAACTTCACCAAGTGCGAAGTTCTCTAGCCGAATATCAGAACCTAAACTTTCTCCAGATCGAGCATATTCCCCAAATTCAACTAAATCAGCATTGATTAACATCTCTGCATCTATCCCAAGAGATACTTTTGTAAAATCAATTGAGCCTTCTGTCCTCTGATCTATAGCAATAAAGGCCTGCCCAGTTGCTTCGGACATACCAATATCATCAATAGGCACAAGCTGCGCATAGGAAAACGGCAAAGGCAGTAATAAGAGCAGTAATAACTTCGAGAGAAAATTTATCATTTTTCACCTGATTGAGGCGTTAAATTTTTTATTTTGAGGCGATACATTTTTATTATAAGTCCCTAGTTTTTTTATTAAGGGTACAAGATGAATACTATTAGATAGGTAAATAAAATATATAAAAAGTTAATTCTGCTGTTTCGAAACGATCGTGCTTCAAATAATTTGATTGCCCCCCCGATTATTTAATTAAACATGAAAAATGTAATCAAAGACGAAACTATGGGTACTAAGGTGCAGATTCCGCAAGCTAAAACTAGTACTTATTATTGCCAATCCCGAAATCTATAATAAATCGCGCTAGCATTTTTTGTGAAAAAACCTTGTCTTTTTAATAATCATCATCTCCTTTCCAAAAAGTAAAAAAGTCCTCACTTATCCAATAAAGATGACACATAAAAACTTAAAGCTGTACGTGATAAAAGACAGCAATCAAATTCACCACTCTTTGTGTGCTTCATAAATATATGAAATGTGATAGCGAAGCCATATTCGCAAGAGGAAAATGCTTTGCATAGCATAGCAGCCTGCAGCTAAAAACTAGAGCAGCTACGGAGACAATGATGGAAGCGTAGCGCCATAAATGCAAGAATGACAGGCACGTTCTGCATCCTAATATATAAAAGTAAACCCTACTGTTTCGAAACGATCGTACTTCAAACAATTTTAATGGAGCCCTCGATTATTGAATTAAACATGAAAAGTGTAACCAAAGGCGAAGTTATGGGTACTAAGGTACGGATTTCACAAAATAAAACTCGTATTTATTATTACCAACCCCGATACTTAAAGTGAATTTTTTTAACCTTCTTTATGAAAAACACTCTGTCTTTTTAATAAAAATCATCCCTTTCAAAAAGTAAAAAACACTTACTCATCCAATAAAAATGACACATAAAAACTTAAAGCTATGTGTAATAAGAGGCAGCAATCACATTCGCCATTCTTTGTATGCTTCATAAATATATGAAATATAATAACGAACCCATATCCACAAGAGAAAAGTGTTTTGTATAGCATAGCTCTAGAATAGTTGACGCAAGACGTAGCACCATAAATGCAAGAATGACCGGCACTTTCTGCGTCCCTATCCACGAGCTGCCTAATGCTGCTTGCGATGTCCCACCTATCCCAAGCGATCGCAATTTATTGGGCTACGAAGCTACTTTCGATCCTACTCCGCATGGAAAAGGGCCCGCTTCGCTGCCCTATACTAGTAAAAGAAACCCATCGTCATTATTTTAAAAACCTAATCGGCCTGCTGTTTAACTTTTCTCTGGACAAAAAAAATCCCCAACAGAGTAATCTATTGGGGATCTTTAGAATAAGAGCTTGACGATGACCTACTCTCACATGGGGAAACCCCACACTACCATCGGCGCGACTGCGTTTCACTTCTGAGTTCGGGATGGGTTCAGGT
>Ga0209396_1006995_pt1 | contig 10183 bp, 11 predicted proteins | sample GOMGulsemesocosm_6_FD_184638 | JGI IMG/M metagenome (GOLD analysis project Ga0209396, IMG submission 184638) | Methane-oxidizing microbial communities from mesocosms in the Gulf of Mexico - GOM8C Gulf of Mexico (SPAdes) (version 2) | ecosystem: Environmental > Aquatic > Marine > Cold seeps... | reverse complement strand
CTCAGTATTGGCACTATTAGAGGATTACAACTGGCCTGGTAATGTCAGGGAGCTTGAACACGTATTAAGCCGTTCCGCATTAAGGGCAAGAGCGGCCCAAGCAGGGTTACACGTTATAATCGAGCCACATCATTGTGATATTAACAGTAGCAAGCATGAGCCTTGTGAGAAACTGAAACGACGCGTTACCGAAACAATTAATATGGCTGAAGTCACCAATCAATTTCAGCGACAGCTTATCTCAGACCGGCTTAGTCATCATAGGGGTAATTGGTCTCAAACAGCCTCTTCTTTATCTTTAGATCGCGGTAATTTGCATCGATTAAGTAAGCGCCTCGGATTGAAATAATCCTTCCATAAAAGCCTAGGGTGTCACACTGACAACACAGTGTCAGTGTGACACGTCTAAGTGTTGTTATTTCGACAACATGCTGTCATTAAAACCCTTGTATATCAATCAATTAAAGGTGGCACGAAACCTGCTATAAGTCTTTTATTAATTTCAAAAGAAAGCAAGAGGTGTATATGGCGGAGCAATTTACTAAGGGCATGGCCCGAAATATTTACTATGGAGGGGGCCTATTCTTTTTTCTAGTTTTGGTTGGGTTGTCATTAGATACCATGAGGGAATTACCAAAGCGTGATCACCGTGAAAATATAACGCCAGCAGTTGCCCACGGAAAAGCATTGTGGGAAAAAAATAATTGCGTTGGCTGTCACACAATAATGGGGGAAGGGGCTTATTTTGCACCTGAGCTTGCAAATGTTTTTGATCGTCGGGGTGCGGGCAACGAAGTTGTCTTTAAAGCGTATCTTAAGGCTTGGTTTGATGCTCAACCTTTAGCGATTCCAGATAGAAGAAAGATGCCGCAATTTAATTTGAGTCAGTCAGACTCAGATGACTTAGCGGATTTCTTAATCTGGACATCCAGAATTAATGATAATGATTGGCCACCAAACATCGAAGGTTAAGAGAGAGGTTTACGAATGAAATATTCTTCACAAGCAGTGGCAAAGCCTTATTTTGTTTTTGCTTTAATGTTGTTTGCAGGCCAGATTCTTTTTGGTTTGTTAATGGGAACCCAATATATATACGGTGATTTCCTGTCAAGCTTAATCCCCTTTAATGTCGCCAGAATGGTGCATACCAACCTATTAATCGTATGGCTGTTATTCGGATTTATGGGGGCGACTTACTTTTTAATTCCAGAGGAGGCGGAAACAGAATTGTATAGCCCTTTATTGGCTAAAGTTAACTTTTGGATTTTCGCAGCAGCGGGTGTTGCTACCATTCTGGGTTATCTATTCGTTCCCTATGCGGAATTAACAGAACTCACAAAAAATGAAATTCTACCGACAATGGGACGTGAATTTTTAGAAATGCCAACGATTTCTAAAGTGGGCATCGTCATTGTTTGTTTACTCTTTATTTTCAACGTGAGTATGACTGTTCTAATGGGGCGCAAAACGGTTGTCAATATGGTGTTGATAACAGGGTTGATCGGTCTCGCCGTTTTCTTCTTATTCTCTTTCTATAACCCAGATAACCTAGTACTCGATAAATTTTACTGGTGGTGGGTTGTCCATTTATGGGTAGAAGGTGTTTGGGAATTAATTATGGGTGCTATTTTGGCCTTCGTATTAATTAAAGTCACCGGTGTTGATAGAGAGTATATTGAAAAATGGTTGTATGTAATTATGGCCATGGCACTTATTTCAGGCCTTATCGGCATGGGTCACCACTACTTCTGGATTGGTCCACCAAGATACTGGTTATGGATGGGGTCAATTTTCTCAGCACTAGAACCTGTGCCTTTCTTCATGATGTTAATGTTCGCTTTCAAAATGGTGGCTAATCGCGCTTATGAGCATAAAAACCAAGTTGCTGTTACATGGGCATTAGGTACGGCAACCATGGCCTTCTTTGGCGCAGGCATTTGGGGCTTTATTCATACTTTAGCACCGGTTAATTACTACACTCATGGCTCGCAAATTACAGCAGCCCATGGCCATTTAGCCTTCTTTGGTGCTTACGCCATGATTGTTATGTGTATCATTTCCTATGCGATGCCTATTTTACGTGGTCGTCCACAGGGTAACTCCGCTATTGCACAGCGTATTGAAAAGGCCTCATTTTGGATGATGTGCCTGAGCATGCTTGGCATTACGCTAGCCTTAACCGTTGCAGGGGCTTGGTCGATTGCATTGCAGCGTCTGCCTGAAGCGGCAGAGGCGTTAAGCTTTATGGAAACAAATCAAAAGCTTAACCCTATCTTTATGGCGCGCTTAGTCTTCGGTGTAATCTTCTTCATTGGATTGGTGACATATTTTGTGAGTTTCTTTGTGGGGCAAACAGAAAAAGTGACTGAAACAGATGGAAATTTAACACCAAACTATAGCTAACACTGAGTATATTCAGCCCTTGAAAAAGGGCTGAATAGTTAACTCTCTGTAAAAAAAAGACGTAATATCGGAGCAGGAAGATGGAAGAGTTTGTTGGGGAAGTTTGGCATAAAATCATTACTAAAAAGACCGAAACCAACTATCAAGATTCAAAAGTCACCCTAGATGACCAAGGTGCTAGGTTAGCGGTTTACTATCGTGCTTTAGGGGGTAATTCTGCTCATAACATCAATGGTTGCGATAAAAGAGTCGTCACAACAAGGCGTATGTGGTTACAGAAAATTGCAGGTAATGGTCGCAAGTTTCATTTAACCTGGAAAAACCAACACGGTCTTTATCTCCCTCCTTATATCGCGCAATTTGCGGACAAAAGACTCAATGAAAATCTTTATTATTGGTTAGCCTCCATGGCCGCCCAAGAGACGGTTTGCGACAACATCATTGAAAATAACCGCCGATTAACCCTGCAGCTTATTCAAAGCCACCCAGGGCTTAAACGACAATATTTTGAATTAGTAGACACCCTATTAACCCAAAGACCTCGTTACCCTGAACAGGGTGATGATTATTTACAAGAACAAGCCATTCAAGCAAGCCTAAAAAATCCTGAGCAATCGCTGTTAATCCCTTCAACAAGGTTTCAGCATCATCCTGTGCCCTTATGGATTTACCCATCAGAGGCGTATTTGCTCAGTGTTGACGATGAAACAGAAGAAGAATTAACAGGCCATAGTGACATTATTGACGACAAAAAAACCATTAAGAAACAAGCACAACGCATTGATGATGAGCGTGAAACAGATGGCTTAATTATATTTCAGCTGGAAAGCCTGTTTAGTTGGTCCGAGCAAGTGAATCTTGATCGATGTGAAGATGAGACCGAAAATGAGGATTCCGAATCTGCTGCTGAAGATTTAGATATCATCAGTTTGGCCAAGAAAAGAAAAGCCGGCAGCGCAGGGATTAAGTTTGATTTAGACCTTCCAGCGCCAGAGAATGATGACTTACCTTTGGGTTCAGGCATGAAGCTTCCTGAATGGAATTATAAAACAAAATCATTCAAGAAAGATTTTTGCCTAGTTCAGCCTATGCTGTCTGATGAGGCTTTACCCTGTCCACTTCCCAGCCACTTAAAACCAACTGCAAATAAACTTGCGCAACTCTTTAGCCATTTATCATGCAATCCTGCAAGAATAAATAAACAGCAAGATGGCAGTGAAATTGATATGGACAGCTGGATGGAGGGGCTTGCAAGTAATTTTAAGGATACCTCTAAGCAGAATTTCTTTATTAATGATAAGAAGAGCCTAAGGGACATCTCTTGTTTGTTACTTACCGATATATCGCTCTCCACTGAAGCTCATGTGTCCGAATCAAAGCGGGTCATTGATTGCATCAGAGACAGTATTTTTGTCTTTTCAGAAGCATTGCAGTACAGCCAAGACCCTTTTGCTATTTATGGTTTTTCATCCATAAAAAACAAACAAGTTCGATATCAAATGATAAAAAATTATTCAGAGCCCTACAGCGATCAAGTAAGGGGTCGCATTCAGGCAATAAAGCCGGGCTTTTACACCCGAATGGGCGCGGCTATCAGGCAATCGACTTTGCTTCTAGAAAAGCAGCCAACAAAGCAAAAGTTACTCTTGATAGTGAGTGACGGAAAGCCGAATGATTTAGATCAATATGAAGGCCGTTATGGTGTTGAGGACACAAGGCAAGCCATTTTGGAGGCCAAGCAAAAAGGCATCACTCCTTTTTGCATCACCATAGATACGAAGGCCAATGATTACCTTCCTTACCTATTTGGTAGTCAAAATTTTAGCATTATTAAAAGACCGCAAGATCTTTGCGTAGAATTACCTAAATTATATTTAAATCTAACCAGCAGTTTAAGTTAAAGGTTTTATATGACTGATTATCAAGTTCAATCCAATGAAGTAGGCATTTTTCAAGCCGCAATAGATAACCATTTACCCTTATTAATTAAAGGGCCAACAGGCTGCGGCAAGACTAAATTTGTTGAACACATGGCCGAAAAACTCAAGCGCCCACTTTATACCATCGCTTGCCATGATGACCTTAGCGCAAGTGACTTGGTCGGCAGGCATTTAATCGGTAAAGATGGCACCTTTTGGCAAGATGGACCATTAACCAAGGCGGTTCGTGAAGGGGGAGTGTGTTATATCGATGAGATTGTTGAGGCTCGTAAAGATACCACTGTTGTATTGCATCCGCTTTCTGATCATAGGCGCATTTTACCTTTAGAGAAGAATGGCGAAATTATTGAAGCCCATAAGGATTTTGTTTTGGTGGTTTCTTATAACCCAGGTTACCAAAATTTATTAAAGGGGTTAAAGCCAAGTACCAAGCAGCGTTTTGTCACACTGGAGTTTGATTATCCAAAAGAAGAGCTGGAAATTTCTATAGTGTGTCAGCAAACCGCTATAGATATAAAAACAGCAAGCCAATTAGTGGGTCTTGCTCGTGAAATAAGAAACCTAAAAGATAGTGATATAAACGAATCTGTCTCAACACGATTGATTATTTATACCGCATTAATGATCAAAAATGGTCTGTCAGCGCAGGATGCCTGTAATCATTGTTTGATTTTACCTTTAACCGATGAGCAAGAAACCATAGAGGCGCTAAAGCGGTTAGTAAATAATTATTTTTAAATTAAGGGATTAAATATGGACATGCCATTAACGATACCCAGTTTTGCCAAGGAACGCAGCCAAGAATCAACAAAGGTTCCTGGAAACATGGCGGTATGGGTATTAATCTTTGCGGAGCTGTCAGAGTTCGCGTTATTTTTTATTCTCTTTTTGGTGGCCAAAGCGCACCAACCAGAAATGTTTCACGAAGGGCCTGCAAACTTAAATACCACCGCAGGCTTACTCAATACCTTAATACTTATTTCGAGTAGTTTTTTTATTGCTAGAGCGGTTCGGGCTATCAGATTGAATAATCGCCAAGCCAGCCTTAAATGGCTTGGGTTATGCCTGCTTGCAGGTGCCGCTTATTGTGCCATTAAAACGTGGGAGTATTACTGGAATGAGGCGCAAGGTATTAATGGGCGACTCGATGTGTTTTATAGTTTCTATTATTACTTAACATTCAATCATTTACTGCATGTTCTTATTGGTATGTGTACTGTTTTGTGGGCGACGGTTCGAGCCTATTTTAACGCTTACAATGCCGATGATTATGAAGGCTTAGAAGCCGCTGCATGTTATTGGCATATGATCGACCTTGCTTGGATTATTATCTTCCCATTATTGTATGTACTGAGGTAACTGAAAATGAAGGCTACAATATCTAATTCAAAATTGCTTAATTCAATTTGGTTTAGTTTAATGTTACTGACATTGTTATCAGCCTATATTGCTGAATCGGATAGCATTGGACCTTCATTGATGATTGTTGTTGGATTAACTGTAAGTTTAAAAGGTTATCTGGTGATTGATTATTTTATGGACCTAAGGCATGCGCCACAGATACTAAGAAGGCTGATTCAAAGTTACCTGATGATAATTCCAATGCTGATTGTTTTAGTCTCGATTTCATCTGATTGGTTAAGAGTTTTAACTCAATTATGAGCACTTTCTAATATGGTTAAGCGCTGAGCTAGGTTCAACGCTTAACTGAGTTTAAACTTTGTTTTTTGAACGAATCATAATGAGGAACATTTTACACTTTTCAGTGGCTTTTACTTCGTGATGAATGTTTGCAGGAACATATACAAAGTCACCGGTTACACATCTAATAGTAGGCTTACTTCTTACTGTCGCATCGAGCTTGCCATCGACAATATATAGGTAGGCATCATAGGGAACCACATGCTCAGCAAGCCCCTCACCATGATCGAAAGCAAACATGGTTATTGTTCCGGGTTTTTTTCTTAAAATAGTTCGACTAACCACAGACTGTTCATTGTAGTTAATCATGGTTTTAAGGTCGAATGTTCTCGCTTCATCCAGTTTCATTACATACATCCTTTTTTATTCTTTAAAATAACTAAAGCAAATTTTCCGCACCGCTTACCTTTAACTGTATGAATATTATTTGCGCCAATAGCATAGAAATCGCCTTTTGATAAAAGCAAACTTTTATTATTTACAACTAACTCAATCTGACCGTCCATAATATATACATATTCATTATGTCGGTTTTTATGTTCGGCGATACTTTCAAAATCATCCATCGCAAAAAAAGTTACTGATCCCGATTTATTATTCATCATCTTTTTATGAACAATTGAATCTTCGATATGCTTTAGTATTGATGGATGACTAATCATTGTTTGAACCTATTGTTATTGAAAGCATCTTAAATGCTTCAACTCCATAAAGCTCATGGGGCGTGTTTTTAGGAATGTAGATAACTTGGTCTTTAGATAGGGTTGAAATATCATCACTATTAAGTACTACTTCTACATTGCCATCTGTTATAAATAATAATGAATCAAACGGAAGAGATTGTTCACTAACTCCTTGTCCTTTATCAAAAGAATACATGGTTATTCGTCCAGTTTCCTTGTCAGTAAGTACCTTGCTAATAATAACATCTTCTTGATAGGGAACCATTTCATTGACTTGTTCTACATATTCTTGCGTTTCAATAATGTTTTTCATTTTAGTCCTTAACTTTTTCATGATTTAGTTATTAATATTAATTATGGGTCAAAAAATAATATCTAATTTAATTTTGTTGTCCCTTAATTAAAGATTACTGAATGTTTAGTTTTAAAGGGTTGTTTAATGTCATATAAACGTAAATTTATAATGGTTTGAGTTAAGATGATTGTTTTTAATTTGTAATTAAATGCTTAGCGTATTGATATGTGTTTAATATATTTGTATGAATTGGTTTTTGATATTTAATAAAGTGTGTTTTATATAGGTAACTGCGCAATGAGTTTGTCAGCTTAAAATAAATAACACATTAATAATGACTCTTGGTGCTCATTCATCTATTGATTCCTGAGACCTGTTTATTCATGTGGGAGTTGAATCAATCAGTGAATCGTACTTATGAGCAACAAAGCTTGCAGGCCTTCTTTGTTCGCTAGTCAGCATGCTACTTACCCATTGGGTTGTCTATTTAATAACCTGATTGACCGACCGAATTAAAAATAAGCTCAATAGGCTAGCCGCAATAATAAATAAAGGCTGCTTCTTAAAGGTGGTTTTTTATGTCGAGCATTCCTTAAATCTAACTTAAGCTTTCATTAGCAATGGGTTAACTAAGTTTCTCTATACCTTGCTCTACATCATAAGAATGGCTTATCAGACTTTAGCCATGAGCCTACTAGTGTCATTATTTTTAAAGTTTTTAAAACTAGCATTCGATAGTCAGGATTGAATGCAGGGGATACGCTTGAGTCTGTATTAACGAGGTAGACTGCATTGTTAATTGAACAAAAAATGAGTGCTTTCATAGAAAATCTGCCAGGCATGGCTTATTTAAAAGATTTGAATGGAAAATATTTAGCCGTTAACGCGGACTTTGCGCACTATTTTAATCAGGGCGATCCAGCTTGCTTTATCGGTAAAAAAATGGCTTTTCATATGCCCGTTGAAGTAGCCACTTTATGTGAAGATCAAGAGCTTGCCTTAAGTAAGCTTGAAAGTCCGCGAAAGTTTGAGCTTAGTACCAGTATCGACACACATTTAGATGTTTTTATTAAACCATTTGTTTTAGCGGGTGAGTATGTCGCTGTTTTAGGGATGATAAAGGATATTAGTCAAGAGAAGGCGCAAGCTAGGCTAATGGATCAATATAAGGCGGTGTTTAACTCTGCTAAAGAGGGTGTGCTGCTAGCTGGTGTTGATTCAAAGATACGAGCGGTCAACCCTGCATTTAGTGATATAACAGGCTACAGTGCCGCTGAAATGATTGGTAACAATCCGTCTATGTTAAGTTCAGGACAGCATGACGATGAATTCTATAAAAAGATATATAGAGCTCTTTATTGTGTTGGGCAATGGCAGGGAGAAGTTTGGAATAAACGAAAAAATGGTAGTTTGTATGTGCAGTGGCAAACAATCACAGCACTTAAAAATGAGCAGGGTGAAATATACGAATTTCTGGCCATTTTCAGTGATATTACCCATAAAAAGGCGCGTCTTGAAGTTATCGAGTTTAGGGCTAATTTTGACCATCTTACAGGTTTGCCAAATCGGGCATATTTTCATGAATTAATGGCCAATCAATTGGCGTTAAGTTGTCAGGAAAAAAGCCAATGCGCTGTCATGTATCTGGATTTGGATAACTTTAAGCGTATTAATGACTCGTTAGGGCACAGTGTTGGTGATAGCCTTTTACAAGCAGTGAGTAAGGTGCTAACGCGTGTGATCGGGGCGGGCAATACCATATCTCGCTTAGGTGGGGATGAGTTCGTTGTCATGGTTCCCTCATTTAACCAAATTGGTGAATTGGAAATATTAGCGCAAGCTATCGTCGATAGTTTAAAAGCACCTATTATGCTTAATCAGTGTTTGATTCATACTGGGGCGAGTATTGGTATTGCATTGTCCCGTAATGTGGAGGATGTAGAGGAAATTCTTCGTTTGGCTGATCTTGCTATGTATAAAGCGAAGGAGTTAGGAAAAGGGCGGTTCGTATTTCACACTGGGCAAATGTCTGACGATATTTTGGCTGCCAGAAAGCTAGAGCTTGAGCTGCGAGAGTCTATAGAGAATCAAGATATTAGAGTTGCTTTTCAGCCGATCGTCGACCTTTTGACCAAAGAGGTATTGGGTTATGAGGCTTTGGCACGCTGGACTACACCCGCGGGGCATGTGGTTACCCCTGATATCTTTGTTGCCTGTGCTGAAGAGCTAGGCTTAATTCAGGATTTATTTGAAGTAGTTTATCGCAAAGTGTTAGAGGGCTTTTGTAACCTTCAAAAAAAGCATGATAAAACAATTTATATTTCTATCAACCTGTCCTGTTATCAAATTCCAAGTCTATTAAGTGTTGAGTGGATGTCTTCCCAATTGCCTTATTATCATTTACAGCCTGAAAATATCATACTAGAAATTACCGAAGGGGTCTTATTAAAGGATTCGGTCAATACACGCTTATGGCTGGATAGGGTGAGAGAGGCGGGTTATCGACTGGCGCTGGATGACTTTGGTACTGGATTTTCCTCCTTGGCGTATCTTAAAAGTATTCCTGTCGATATCTTGAAAATTGATCGACGCTTTGTGGCTGATATTACCAATGATAAGTCTGATCTTGCTTTAGTCAGTGCGATATTAGCCATTGCTGATGCTTTTTCAATTAGGGTGATAGCAGAAGGTGTTGAGAGAGAAAGCCAAAGGCAAGTTTTGGGACGTTTAGGGTGTCGTCTCGCGCAAGGTTATTATTTTGGTAAACCTGCTGAAGTGGAGGCGCTTGAATTCGTAATTTAGCTGTCGCCTTACTAAGAACTTGTTATCATCCCTTTATTTAGAGGAATAACCTGTGCCAAATGCAAGAAAACTTCATGCTGAAACTGTCATCAAGTCACCCTGCATGAATTTGTGTTGTTTAGATGATGAGGATGTGTGCATTGGTTGTCATCGTAGTGTGAAGGAGATCACAGGGTGGAGTCGTATGGATCAAGAGCAAAAAAAGGCAACCATGATGAAGGTGGTAGAGCGTGAACAGGCAAGCGGTCGTATGATGCGTTAGTTGCTGTCTAATCGATTCTTTCAATATCTATAAAAGCTGAGCCCTTATGTCTCGGCTTTTTTTGTGCCTTGAAAAGCTTAGGAATTAACCTTTCGCT
>Ga0209396_1006993_pt1 | contig 10185 bp, 8 predicted proteins | sample GOMGulsemesocosm_6_FD_184638 | JGI IMG/M metagenome (GOLD analysis project Ga0209396, IMG submission 184638) | Methane-oxidizing microbial communities from mesocosms in the Gulf of Mexico - GOM8C Gulf of Mexico (SPAdes) (version 2) | ecosystem: Environmental > Aquatic > Marine > Cold seeps... | reverse complement strand
ATTGATAGAGCCCATTTTAGAGGCGGGTATAACAGTGACGGGCGTTGAAAAGCTAACGGGTTTGGCTGAATACCGTAATGGGGGCCTGCTATTAGATAAGCAATTAATAGAATTAAAAGATAAAACGAATCACTCAAAATCCCACCTAGCAAATAGCGATTTAATCATTGAATGGCGTGCGTTAACCATTGTATTGCTCGATAAAATCGCAGATAACATTAGAGGTAAGCTAAATATGTCTGAGACTCAGTTACCTTTGGCTAAAGTCTTAGAGGGCGGAACTTGGTGGGCAGGTCGAATAGTAGCGCAAGAGAAAAGAGAAAAAGGCGAACCTCCTTTAAAACTCGATAGTGATGGCACTGTTTTTTAAAAGTAAGCCGTATAGCCATTACCGATTACTGGAATAGGACAAGACAATGGAAAAATTAACAATAATTAGTCATCCCGTTTTACAGCATAAACTCACATTACTCAGAAGCAAAGAAACAAAGTCATGTGAATTTAGACGATTATTAAACGAAATAAGTGGTCTTTTAGCCTATGAGTCTACTAAAGAATTAGCACTCAAGCATGTTGATATTGAAACGCCGTTAGAGAAAATGCAAGGAGAAGCCGTGGCACAAGCGCCTATTATTGTATCTATAATGCGAGCAGGCAATGGCATGCTTGATGGTTTATTAAATATGTTGCCGTTTGCCAGTGCTGGCCATATTGGTATTTATAGAGATAAATTCATTCAAAATACAGTTGAGTATTATTTTAGGTTGCCAAAAGAATCAACCGGAAAAGAAGTGATATTAGCAGATCCCTTACTCGCTACTGGCGATACTGCAATTGCTTGTATAGATAGGTTAAAGCAGTATGGGGTAGGTAAAATCACCATGATTTGTATTTTAGTCTCCCAAAAGGGTGTAGATAAATTACATCATTTTCATCCGGATGTGAAAATTATCGCGATTAGTAAAGAGAGAGATTTAAATGAAAAAGGTCACTTATTACCTGGTTTAGGAGATGCTGGAGACCGTTTATATAAAACAACGGATTAGATTGAATATGGGGTGGCTGGAATAAATTATCTATTCAACGTGATAATTTAGCTTTTAATTATTTATGTTGGTTATAAATTCTTATTTTGTGCATATTAATTCTAAATGATAAAAACAAACCCTGTGCTTACTTAATTTCTTATTGTATTGTTTAGCCATTAGAAAGCACTAATTGAAATAGCGCTTTCAAAACGGTCCCTGGGCCCTTCTGGGCTTTTTTATTTAGTATATTCGCCTTACTACTTTGTATTTTACTTACAAAGTAAGGCGAAAAAACTAAGCATTAGAGGTTAAAAGTAAATATTTAAGATAAATTTTTAGTCCAAACATCCGCCCAAGTTTCTAGATATTTGTTTTGCTCGATACCATAAGGTGTCGCACCTATATCTAAGCTGATCATGTAATAAAATACACTACCAAATACAATTTGTATCATTTCATCAGGGCAGTTACTGCTAAATGACGTATTTTTAATATTAGATGCAATCCAAGGGAACAAGTGTTCATCAGCTAGGCGTGTATTGATCACTTTCATTTTTTCTCTTAGCTCTGGTAAAGTGCCGACTTCAGCTCTGAGCAATATACGTAATGGGCGGTATTTTTCACCTATATGTAAAATCATTCGGCCAATTGTGAGTAATTCTTTTTTTACATCACCTAAAGGTAAAGAGAGGTTACTTTGAAAATCAGCCAGTATTTCAATTTCAGCTTCATCAACTATCGCTTCTAAAACAGACATCTTTGTTGGAAAATGACGATAAAAGCCACCAGAACGCGCTGTTAATCCTGCTGCTTTTTCTATGGCTCCAACCGTTGTAGATGAAAAGCCTTGGGTAGCAAAAAGCTCCATAGCTTGAAATTTTAGCTTTTCTCTTGTTGATTCTTTCACCTGTTATTCCTATACGTAATTATTGCTTTTATTTGTTGAGCTTAACAAAAAACAAAACCCTTTTGTTTGAAAAATATTAATTCTTACATTTTTCAAAGGGAGAGGACATATTTACACTTTCATTGATGGGCTTGATTAGCACTTATAAAATTTAAAGTTATTTCCCTTTAGGTCTGAAGTAGGAAAGGTTAATCAATTTTAAAGTCATGCTGCAGATTCATTTTATTAAATGAGTAGACATAGTAAAGTGAATAGATAGCGTGATATAAAAAAGGCGCTCAATGAGCGCCTTTTGAAGATGATATAATTTGCTTAAACCATATCTTTAAAAGGGTTTTCTTGGCTTAGCTCAATTGGATTAGCAAAGCCAGGTAAAGTCATTTCAGTTTCGGTGATTTTGATTTCATTTTCATCAATTAAACCTTCGCCAAATTTATAAATCAGATCGTACTGACCATTATTTATTTGCGTTTTATATGCTTGCTGCGCAGCTTAAGTTCTCGCCATCTAAACGGCTTGTTGAAATCAAATATATAGATATGGATGCCTAGTTTTAGAACTGAAAATCCCCATAGAATAAATTAAAACCCAGATCTAAATGCAAGAAGTTAAAAAATCTTCTTGTAGTAAAGTGGATGCGTTAATAGATCAAAAACTCGAAAATGTGAGAGAAACCATTCAAGAATTAACCTAATTAGAACAAAGCTTATATAAGTTATCTATTTGTTGCTCAAATGAAGTGATAGGGGAGTGTGAAATTTTGAAGAGTTTTAGTAAGTGGAAAGAGAGGATTAATTCAAAGTGGAGTCAAAGATAAGAGTTGACTCCAATTATTTTAAACTTCAGTACTTTTATTTACTTTTGTAAGTCTAATTGACAAAATCAATATTGAAATTGTCACAATGGCAAGACTTATTGAACTGCTAATACCAAAAGCGACTAACAATGGTTTTAGTAAGAAATAATTAATAAGGATAGCTGGCATAAAAATGTAAGCTAAAAACTTAAAGTTTGTAGTTATTCCAAATGGTTTACTACAATGAGGGCATGTTTTTATTTTACTCATACTATTTATAGCCTTTGATAAAATCCCTATTTTACCTTCACAATTTGGGCAAGCATAAAACTGTTCATTGTAATCAAAACTGCTTGCTGATTCTTTAGGGTTAGTTGATGTTGATGATTCCCTTATTTCTAATTCTTGTCGAATTTTAGCTGCTCTTTCTGGAAAAGCTTCTTTATCCATTACATTTAGAGTATCTATTAATTCATCTAGTGAATATTCTGAATAATTTGGTTCTAACATTTAGCCTCCTTGGCATTGAATAACTTAATATACTAAGTTCTTGGTATATGATTTTATAAATGGAAATTAAGCCTAAAATTCAGTGAAATTCCTATTAATTAAGTTAGGTTATCATTTATTCCTTTTAGGAACAAAGCGCATTTTCGGGGATGATTTTTAATAAAGTGATCACCAATTAATAAGCTTATGTTAAGTGGGGATAAGTTTTATCAAATGGATTTTAAAACCAAGTCAAAAAAAGGATAATCCTAAATATGATTAAATGATGGAGACTAAAGTTAGGACCCAAAATAAATACATTGACCTAATTCATGACGCATCGTTATAATAACTAAAAGGATTTTCATCAATATAAGGAATATATTATGTCTTCATTTGAAATATATCAAAACATTCAAATACAACAAAAACTCAATAAAGCACTACAAACTCAAGAGCGTGATAAACTCGCTGGCTCTTTAAATAGTAATAATCATACCCTGATTGCTTTAATGCCAAATGAATATTTATGCCTAATAGCATCAATTCGAAAGAGTAAAGGTTATACCCATCAACAAACCCTCGAATGGATAGATAATATAGTTACTTCTACAGCTGGTGTGAGTGCCTCAACAAAAAGCGTATGGAGTGCTTTTAAAGATACCTGGTCAGAATACAGTAATACAGGAAAAACAATCGCCTCTTATTGGCCTGTATTGACTGATGTAAAGGTACTAGGAGTTTTAGCGCTTGAGATGAAACGCGGTGGTGATATATTGGCAAAATACAAGGTGGTTACATATCCCAACAGAACCTTTATAGCACTTTACAATGAGCCTTCTTTACGTAAGCACTTAACCCGCAATGTATTTATTGCCAGTAGTCCACAAGCCGTTAATATGGGGGTAGGTAAATTAGGTGCGTTAAATGCGATAAAGACAGGGGCTAAATTTACAGTCTATTTCTCAATCGGCTTTCATGCACTAGATCAACTGATGCGAGATGAATTAACTTGGCGTCATTTTGTAGGCGGTGTTGCCGTTGATGTGGTACTTGCAGCTGCCGCTTCGGGCATAGTATGGGGGATTGTTGCATCGTATGTTGGTATGGCTGCTATGGTGACTATTGGTCCTATGTTAATAGTAGTCGGCGGAGGCTTAATTTTAACTATGGGTTTTAATTTCTTAGCAAGCGAGTATAAATTAGTACAGAAAATGGTTGATTTACTGAAAGAGGCAGAGCGACGTAATAAAAAGAGTATAACTACATTTGAGCGACAAATTAAGAAATCATTAACTTATCAAAAAGAAGATCCAGTTGGCTTTATGCACACATTTTCTGGCATTCCTTATTTAAATCAAGGTAAATCATCTCATACTTCTGCCGCAAGGGGGCGTTAATGGCAAATAGTGAAGCACACTACTTAGCAGAATCAGCAGGTATAAAGCCTGTATTATTATTATTATTTAATATATTTATTTGCTCAGGACTAATTGTGGTTATAGTTTTTGGAGTTGGAGGTCATTTTATTGAAAACTATCATAAAGTACAAAATCAGGCAAGTTATCTATCTGTTTCTAAGTGGGCATTACCATCACTAATCGGTGTTTTAATGGTACCTGGTTTGTTGTACGTGTTTATATTGCGTCTATGTAAGCGTTTGACTCAGAGGCGACTAGATAATACTACCAAATACATCATAGTGGTAACGGTTACTTTTTTAATATCACGATTAATTTATGGCTTTGCTTTAACCTATTATTTAGAAAATCACGGTTATAGCTATTGTTATGATTATTCTAGCTCTTCAGTTATGGGTAACAATACCTGGTTAAAAGATCCCGCTTATTGTATGAAAAATATCACCGCATATCGTAGTGAGTTACAGGAATGGTTCGATCAACAATATGCTGATGGCAAGGTATTAACACTAGAGTATGTACAGCAAGAAACCTTAAAAATGGATGCTGCAGAAAGGGCTAAGTACCCAGGTATTTATGATTAGAAGATAAAATTGATACTCATATATCTTTTTATGGATTTTGGTTCTAATTATGAGAAATAGAATAATATGGAAAGTCATTTTTTTATTTTCGCTCCTGTTAACTTTTTATACCCTTAATCAAAATTTAAAAATGCCTAATGAAGGAGGGATTAGTCACCCTGATTTCTTAGCTTATGGGCTTTTGTTTTTTGATTTTTTCGTCATCTTAGGTAGTTTTGGTTATGCTTTTAAAATTAAGATTTTATATGCATCGATATGGAAACTAACAGCGATTATTTATCCCGTGTTTTTAATAATTGAAGCTGCTTTAGATTTCATTGCTGGTGGTTATACTATTTATGAAATGTTCATACATTCATTCTTAATGTGCTTACTAACAGGGTTGTTTGTCGCCCCAATTATTATGTATTTAGATGATTTTAAGACTTCGCCCACTAAAATATAAAAGTTTATAGTAATTAGACGTTGAACAATCAAATAAAAAAGGCGCTCAATGAGCGCCTTTTGGAGATGATATAATTTGCTTAAACCATATCTTTGAAAGGGTTTTCTTGGCTAAGCTCAATTGGATTAGCAAAGCCTGGTAAAGTCATTTCAGTTTCAGTGATTTTGATTTCATTTTCATCAATTAACCCTTCACCAAATTTATAAATCAGATCGTACTGACCATTATTTATTTGCGTTTTATATGCTTGCTGCGCAGCTTCAACAACTGTTAACTTTTCTTGGTAACTCGCCATTGCTTCATCACCATGACGTTTTGTCACCATTTCTAAACTTACTTTAGGTGAAAGTACTGTTGCAGTCGCGTTATTTCCGCCAAATCCTTTAGAGTTAATAAAGGCAATATCCATCGGCTGACATTCATAATGTTCAGTTCTGATATCTAATTGTTCTGCATACACATCATCAGCTACTTTATCAATTGTTGTAATGCCCGGCATGATATTGTGCTCAAAGATGCCTAAAGCCATTGCCATTTGGTCGCCACTAGCTGGTCCAATTGTATGACCAACAAATGCTTTTGGTGCAGCGACAGGCCAGTTATTGATTGCAAAGCTTTTACCGATACGGTCATATATTAAAGATTCAGTAACACGGTTTTGCGGTGTGCTTGAACCATGCGCTAAAATAAAGCTACGTTCAGTTACCGCTTCTTTGCCTAAAACATTTTGTGCAAGGGCAACAGATTTAGCCATCGTTATGTAATTACCTGGGCCAGGTGCTGTAATTGATTTTTTAATACCATCGGCATTAATAAATACGTCAGCGACAGAGCCTAGCACTTTAGCACCTAATTCAAGTGTTAAAGCATCATCCATCAATACAACAAATTGTGCGCCTTCACCAATTGTAAAACCACAGTTTTTGCCAAATGGGCGACTTGTACGGCGATGATCTGCTTTATCACTGTTATCTAACTTCTTAAGGCCTTCTTCGTTTGCCAAAGCGCTCATATTACCAAAACCTTCGATAATCTCTTGCGTGATTGGTGCTTCAGCACTACCCACTACAGCGACACGAATTTTGCCAGTTTGAATATCTTGAACAGCAGCACGTAGGTTATATAAGAAAGTAGCACACGCACCAGAGGCGGTGAAAGTTGTGCCAACGTTACCTGTTACATATGCATTGATGAAATCGGTAGACATGGTATTTAGGCCTAAGGCTAAATTTTTAGTTGAAACACGTCCACCACGCATACGGCTTTTCATTAAGCCTGCAAAGCCTTCTTCTTGCAGTTGTCCTGCTACTGAAGCTGAATAAGTACCAATTTGATCAGGGCCAATTTTATCAACAACTGTTTGCCATTCCATACCTAATGAACGGATCGCATCAGTTGCAGCAAATATCGTTGCTTGTAAACCACGTGGTTGGTAACGACTGTTATACATATTTGCAGGTTCAAATCCTGTTGGAAATTGTCCTGCTGCTTTAATTGGGTTGTCGCGGTAACCGTCGTGAGTAATTTCTAAATCGCCTGGGATCTCTACTTTTACTGTGCCAGCTTCAAGCTCTGTAATTTGCCAAGTACGTGGTAATGGAGAAGGCAGTTTACGTTTGCTTGTTTCAAAAACGATAGTTTCGCCTGATGGGCTTAAAGTCATTTTTTGCTGCCAATGAGTTGCATCAACATCAAAATGATTTTTTTCTATTTTACGGATTAACGTGCCATCTAAGATTTGTTGTCCAAGCTTTTCTTCTATTTCGCTTGGTGCAATCGCTTGGCCATCAGCATCAACTAATTGATCATTCTGATAGCTCACTAAATTCATTAAAGTCGCAAGGCCAACAAAAGTTTCGCGACGTAATTCTTGATTTAATTTTTCTATTACAATGCGTTGGTAGCCTTGATGAAAAGAGGTACGGCCTGCGGCATTAATTCCGCCCATGCCAACAATAAGAGGTAAAGCTATCATGAGAAACCTTTTAACTTGTAATAATCTGTTTTTAATATGTATACAGTTTAAGTTGCTTTTGAAAACTTTTTTGTAACAATAAAGCCAAAAATAGGGATATAATGGCCAAAAGTTAAGTTTAGGTACTAAGATGCCCAATTTAAATCAGAAAACATCAAAAAATATTAAGGTTTCGTTATTGGTTTATCAGCATATGTTGGCCACTAGCTTAACTTTACCGGTTGAAATGCTGCGCGCAGGAGAGGCTTTTGCGCTGAGTCATAATAAAAATAGTAAATCTCTGAGCATTGAGCTTGTTGGCGAAGATTTAAAACCCATAAAATCAAGAGCTGGTATTAATATTGTGGCTGACAGCACGCCTGAATCGGCTGATGTTGCTGAATTAATTATTGTACCGAGTATTTGGCGTAACCCTAGGCCTGTTTTAAGAAAGCATCCAAAGCTAATCTCTTGGTTAAACAACTTATGGGCTGATGGCAGTACACTAATTGGCGTAGGTACGGGGAATTGTTTTTTAGCGGAGTCAGGTTTATTAAATGGCTTACCTGCAACAACACATTGGCATTATGCTGAGCAATTTAGACGAGATTACCCTGAAGTAGACTTAAAACCTGACTTTTTTATTACCCAGTCAGAACGCATATATTGCGCAGCCAGTTTAAATTCATTAGCAGATATTATTGTGCATGTTATCCATCAATATTATGGCCGAGAGGCTGCACAACATGTTGAAAGAAACTTTTCTCATGAGATCAGAAAACCATATGAAGAGCAGCGTTATTTAGAAGGCGGTGCAGATAGGCATCCCGATGAATTAATCGCACAAATACAATTTTGGATGCGCACAAACTTATCATCTACCTTAGATTTAAATGAAGTTGCAGCACAATTTAATATGAGCCAGCGGTCTTTTACACGTCGTTTTAAAGCAGCTACAGGCACAAAAGCCACTGACTATTGGCAACAAGTACGAATTGAATCAGCAAAAGATTTACTATCATCAAGCAACTTATCGATTCAAGAGATTTCATTTGAAGTGGGGTATAGCGATCAAGGTTATTTAACGCGAATTTTTAAAAAGCACTTAGGGCAAACGCCAAAAGAATACCGAGGTTTAGTGCGTAAAAAACTGTTTAGTTAAGCGCTTAGACAAGAGATTAATTGAGCCTTTAGCTGCTTTGGTAAAACGTATAGCAATTTTTGCCTTTACGTTTTGAGTGATACATGGCTTTATCTGCATTGTTTAGCAGTAAAGTAATATCAGTGCCCTGTTGTGGAAATAAGCAAATACCGACACTGGCAGATAAGTCGGCATTTTTAAGTTCATCAGGTAGCGTTATTGCGCATTGCATTACAACTTCTTGAGCAACTTGTTCAATTATGCTTTTATCAAAATCAGGACAATTGAGCTCAACTAATATAACAAATTCATCACCGCCTAATCTTGCTATGTTCAGCTCTAATGAATTTTTGCAAAATTTACTTTCAATACCAGTTAATCTATTTGCAATTGTTATTAATACTTTATCACCTGCTTGATGACCTAAAGTATCATTTATTTCTTTAAATCCATCTAAATCTATAAAGATGATTGCTCCATGATTGTTATTTTTCGTTGAATTTTTTAGTGCTAATTCCAAATTAAAAATGAAGCTTCTACGGTTATTTAAGTTAGTTAATTGATCTCTTTCACTGAGTTTTTTATGTCTTAAAACATTATTAATAAGGTAACGACGGTTAATTAAAAAGGCCACAACTATGACAGATAATAGCCCCGCGTAAATGAGAATATAAAACCGCATTTTTTTAGTCTTGTAGATTTTATTAAATTGTATTTTTCCTATCCTTTTTTCTAATTTATCAAGCTCTATTGCTAATGGATTATTGATCAGTTGAGGAATTAAAAGGTTCATTTCTTTTCTTAAAGCTTGATATTTATATGCATGCCAAATAAATAGCCTGATCAGTTCTTTGCTTTCTTCATTTGTATTAGGAGTCATTTTTTTTAAACTTAACAGAATGCGATTATTCTTTTGTTCGATTCTAGCCTCGGTAAATACTTTAAGTCCTAACGCATTGATCACTATGTTATCTATTGTTTGGATTAATAAACTAAATTTTTTATTATCGAGTTGAGATCTTATTTGCTGCTCTAATTTAGGCAAGTATCGTAATGAGTTGTTAATGTTGGCATGTAAAGATTTAAATTTTTCGATTTGGTTTAAACGTTTTTTATATAAGAAATATAAATTATCACCTGAAATAGATTCATTGATATTTTGGATATTATTAGTATTTAATAACAATTTTAAACTTTCAATTTGCTCAGTTAAGGCTTTTTGTGCATGGGCAAGTTCATCAAAATTTGAATTTAAATTACTATGACTTTTTAAAATTAATTGAGAAATATCAGAATCTTGCTTATGAAGTTCTAACAGTAATACATTTAAAGCGCTTTCTGATTTTAAAGTTGATATTTGAGAATTAAAATTAGTCCAAATAAGTAAACTTAAAAGTAAAAAGATAAAAAACAATGCAAT
>Ga0209396_1006989_pt1 | contig 10196 bp, 8 predicted proteins | sample GOMGulsemesocosm_6_FD_184638 | JGI IMG/M metagenome (GOLD analysis project Ga0209396, IMG submission 184638) | Methane-oxidizing microbial communities from mesocosms in the Gulf of Mexico - GOM8C Gulf of Mexico (SPAdes) (version 2) | ecosystem: Environmental > Aquatic > Marine > Cold seeps... | reverse complement strand
CCTTTCTAAATCGGGATCACTAAAAATATTTAATCAATTATTTTCCAAGCGCCTAGCAATCAATTTAAATACCACAAAAGAAATTGAGATAACCAGCGTAGAACAAGCCTTAGCAACCTCAGCCTACTTCCCATTTCCAGATTTTGTCATTGCGCGCAAACAAAAATACTATTGGCGTATTAAAGACAGAATCTTTGATTATCAAGGTCACTACCGTAAAGCAAATGCTCTCAACTAATACTAATTGGCAACTATCATTAACGATAATCTTGAAACTGGTAACGTTTAAGTAAGTCCTTATACGCTTGGCTATTTTTATATATCTTAAACTCTATAGCAAAGGCCTTCGCTAATGCTTCCCCCTCTTGCTTAAATTTTATGTTCCGAGAAAAGGCCAAGTATTGAGGGTCAATATCAATTGAAGGTGATAGTGCAACAACTCCTTGAAAGTCGCCTCGTTTCTTAAAGCCTAAAAATTCTTGACGGCTCATCATAGCTAAATCATGCCGTTTATTTTTTAGCATACGTTCTAAATCAAATTCAGTTAATACCATATCACGTACAAGATGCTTCATACTGTCAAAATATTCACCATGGCTATACCCATGTTGCACACCTATAACCAGTTTTTCTAAGCCTTTCAAACTTCTATCGAAATTAAATTCATTTTGTCTTTCTTCAAGGGCTAAAAAAACCCAACGGGTATTCGATAGAATATTCTCAGTATGATAAACAGCATGAAGTTCACGCTGCTTTGTATAACCGTAATAAGAAATAGCATGAGCTTTGCCAGAAGAGAAGTACTGAATGGCTCGCCCCCAAGGTAAGGACAAAAATTCAACTTTAATATCTAATTTATCAGCGATATAACGAATCATATCAATATGCAAACCCGTTAATTGCCCATCTTCCTCCATTTCTAACGGCGGATAGTCGCCAATACCCCGAACAATAGTAATGTTCTGCAGCACTTCCGATGAATGTACTTTTTCTATCGGCCAAATAAAGCCTAGTGACAATAAAATCAGCAACAAACATTGAAATAGACGATCGATGCAATTAGAGAGTATTGTAGTAGCCATGACTAGGCTCACATAAAGACTTTATTTAGGTATAGTTCAATTCAATTACTTATGTGATTAAGTGACAGTTAAGGATGCACACTTTTTTTAGCAATAAGAAAAGCATCCAATACGCTCAATCCCCAGAGCAACATAAAGCCATAACCTGCATAGTCTTGCCAACCTGCGGACATTTCAGAAATACCCCTCAATGCCTCCAGCATTGAGACCATATCAGGAGCAACCTTACCCTCAATTAGCATATCCGTTAAGGCCTGCGCCTTCATAATACTTAACTGCACGAGCCCAGCAAAACAGATCATCGCAGGTATAATCGTTAATGCAGCTCTGCGATACATCTTTAGCGATAGATACCCCATACCTGGAAAAACGAAACCAGAAAGCAAAGCAGCTTTATAACTTGGACTTTTAACGTTTACATTCATTTCTTATCATTTCCTGGTCACGCTTAATATTGTATTTTCATCACATGACTGTACCCTTGATGACGCATTAATACACTGTCTTTTTCACCCTTAACCGCTAGACTGATTAGATAGCCATCACCGAGTTGAGCTAGTTATGCTAGGTATTAAATTCACCACCTTCTATCTCTCTTGCATAATGTATATTCTCTGTATTCCTTGCATCACCCAAGCGGAACAAAAAATTCAAATTAATATTGCCTCTGATGAATGGCAAGGCTTCGTGACCCAAGAAGGCACAGGCTATTATCTTGATTTATTACGTTTGGTATTCCCAAGCCAAAAATACAAGTTAAACATTGCTATATACCCCTATTCACGCTCAATTTATATGGTACAGAACAACAACGCAGATATCGTATTAGGGATTTGGGCAAATGAACATCCTGCTAGCCAGCTTTCCTCCTATCCTGTAGAAACAGATATATTCGATGCCCTTATGCGACCAGCTCATCCAGCCATCACAGGACCAGAATCATTTGACCAGCTAAGGGTATTAGCGCAAACAGGTTATGGCCTTGACGAATTACTGCATAATCCTTTTAGCTATAAAGAGAGTGTTGAGCTTTCACGCATGATTAAAATGGTTAAAGCTAATCGAGCCGATGCGTTAATTGGCTATCATTTTGAACTTGAAGAAATAATGCAAGAGCTCGGATTCCAGAACCAACTAGTCATTATTAAGCATGTTTTAACCGAACACGCTTATTTTGGCTTTTGCTCAACCGAAAAATGCTTCAAGCTAAAAAGCCTATTTGATGAGTCTTTTTTAGATTTGCACCAAAAAGGTATTATTAAAAAGTTATTGATGGACAATAATCAAAGCCCGAGCGCTGAACCAAAACTCAAACCAAGCCCTCTAGGTTCTCAATAATCGCCCATAAAAAAAGCCTCATTAGAGGCTTTTCGAACATATACAATGTTAATTGCGTTTAAGCTTTAGCAAAAGCAAACTGAGCGTTAAATACTTGTAAACGTTCATGTTGTAATTTCAAACCATTTTCCAACTCTATGAATCGTGCATGAATAGCAGCGCCTTGCCACTTTTCCTGCAATGATTTACGAGTTTGTTGATACTTACCGGTTTGTAAATCAGTCCACTCATTCAGCAATACTTTAAAGTCTTCGTATTCTTTTTCTAATGTTTGTTTTAGCTGCTCAATATTCTCCGAGAATAGCCCAGCATTAGTCGCTTTCACTAGTTGCTCATTGGCGCGCTTAAACTGCATTTTCACCATGGCACGACGTATCTTAAAATCAGGAACTATCTTTAAGTTCTTGGTTAAGCCGACCCAAGAGCACGCTTTAATAAACCATTTAGTCGGATCCCAATGGAACCAGCGAATGCCATTGCGATAGTCTGTTTGAAAGATATGGTGATAATTATGATAGCCTTCACCGTGAGTTAAAAAAGCAAAGAATGCATTATCACGAGCCGTATTCTCATCCGTATAAGGCTGAGAGCCCCATTTATGAGCAATTGAATTAATAAAGAAAGTAACATGGTGAGCGACGACTATTCGCGCAACGCCCGCCAATAGCAACATCCCAAAAACATCGCCAAAAATTAAACCTAAGGCAATCGGCACACCTAAATTCATGGCCAAAGTAATAGGAAGATAATATTTGTATTGCCACATAACGATAGGATCATTCTTAAGATTCTTAACGTTATCAAAATTCACCTGCCCACTGGGGTATTTACGCAACATCCAGCCCATGTGAGAGAACCACAAGCCACGCTTAGCGGAATAAGGGTCAAGATCGATATCATCACAATGTCTGTGGTGCACTCGGTGACCTGAGCACCAATCAAGGATTGTATTTTGCATAGCAGCCGCGCCCCACAAGGCATACCAAACGCGTAATAGCGGATGGGCATCATAAGCATTATGCGACCATAAACGGTGATAACCGCCGGTAATTGACATCCCAGTCAACCAAGTTATAGCAATAAAGGCCAGAATTGCAGATGTATTATAACCGTATTGGAATCCGTACCACGGCACTAGTGTCAGCAAAGCTAATGTACTGGTAGCAAACATAATCGCTGGTACCCAGTTAATCGCTGGCTTTTGCTCTGTATTTTGATTATTCATAAACAACCCGACGTTCAAAATCTATTTAGAATCTAATTAACAAAAAGATGCATCATTATACCAGCATGTCTCTCTTGGTGGACATATTACCCGAATTTAACTCGGCGAACATCTGTTCCGCTAAATAAACCTGCGCTAAGTCAGTTTTGTTCACTTAATTGTGGAGGTAACTCTAAGAAACGGCAAAAAACTTAGTCACTAGAAACCTTTTTCTTACTCGACTTTCATCCCAATAGTTAAATTTCACCCTCTCCCCTTATTCCGATGATTTTAGGCGTATAATGTGGCTATTCGTATTAACCAATAAGAGACCTTATGTCACAGCCTATTAATGATACAGAACATGAACTGGGCGAAAACAATGTCCAAGTTTTCGGTATGGATATCCATAATCCAGTATTTGCGATCAGCGCCATTTTGATCATTTTATTCGTCATCACCACTTTGCTGATGCCGGCCGAAGCAAAAGTCGCCCTCGAAAGTGCCAAGTCTTGGTCAATCAACTATTTTGACTGGCTGTTCATGGCCGCAAGTAACGTCTTTATTCTATTTTGCTTAGCACTGTTAGTATTGCCCGTTGGCAAGATTCGCATCGGGGGCGATGACGCCAAACCTGAATTCTCTACCTGGTCTTGGTTTTCCATGCTATTTGCAGCAGGCATGGGCATTGGCTTAATGTTTTGGAGTGTGGCCGAGCCAGTAGCTTATTTTACCGACTGGTGGGGAACCCCGCTTAATGCAGAAGCCAATACTGCTGAAGGCGCCAAAATGGCGATGGCCGCAACCTTATTCCACTGGGGCTTTCACCCTTGGGCTATATACGCTGTAGTTGGCTTGTCATTATCATTTTTTGCTTATAACAAAGGTCTACCACTCACTATCCGTTCGGCGTTCTTCCCATTGCTAGGAGAGCGAGTCTGGGGTCGTACTGGGGATGTTATTGATATTCTTGCAGTACTTGCCACTATCTTTGGTCTAGCGACATCCTTAGGCTTAGGCGCTCAACAAGCCTCCAGTGGTTTTAACTTCTTATTTGATATTCCCGATACCATCAATACTCAGATCATGATTATTATTGGCGTTACGCTGGTTGCTATTATATCTGTGGTTCGTGGATTACAAGGCGGTGTTAAGGTACTGAGTAATATCAACATGATATTGGCCTTAGTACTGTTAATGTTCGTTATTATTGTTGGGCCTACACTGGCCATTTTCGAAAATATATTTACCACTGCTGTAGGCTACGCTGAAAACATTATCCCACTGAGTAATTGGATTGGCCGTGAAGATGAGAAATTCTTCCATGGTTGGACGGTATTCTATTGGGCCTGGTGGGTTTCTTGGTCTCCTTTTGTTGGTTTATTCATCGCCCGTATTTCAAAAGGCAGAACGGTACGCGAATTTATCGCCGCCGTATTAATTGTTCCTGTGTTAGTCAGCCTAGTATGGATGGCGGCCTTCGGTGGTAGCGCTTTAGACCAAGCTCAAGCCGGTATCGGTGAACTAGCCAATGGCATATCCAGTGTTAGCCTAGCGATGTTTCAAATGCTTGATAACTTACCTTTAACTGAAATTTCATCCTTTATTGCCATCATTTTAGTCTTGGTATTCTTTGTGACTTCTTCAGACTCAGGCTCGTTAGTGATCGATAGTATTACTGCCGGTGGCAAGATTGACTCTCCAGTACCTCAGCGCATTTTCTGGGCCTCAATGGAAGGTGCCATTGCGATTGCCTTGTTATACGGCGGCGGTAAAGAAGCGCTGAGTGCGCTGCAAGCAGGCGCTATTGCAACAGGCCTGCCCTTCACACTCGTATTACTGGTAATGTGCATCAGCTTATATAAAGGACTTAAAGAAGAGATGCGCCTTAAGCCCTCAATAGCTAAATAGCTATCGGCCAGTAAATTTAGCCTCTCGTCTTTGCAGAAATGAATTGATACCTTCTTTGGCATCTTCACTCTGCATTACCTGAGGCAAGTCAGCGAACAATGTCTTCAACGCCGCTTCTTGGCCGTGAACTCGACAGGTTTTAGCTGAGCGTAAAGCGGCCTGCACGCCAAGCGGAGCCGCTTTTGCTATCTTCATAGCAATCGAGCGCGCATGGTCATGCAATTGATCTCGCTCAACCAATTCCTGCACCATTCCCCAAGCCAAAGCTTGCTCTGCGCTAAACTCATCCCCGGTTAAAATATAACGCTGGGCGTTACTCCAGCCAATTTCTCGCGGTAAGCGCACAGTTCCGCCACCACAAGGATAAATTCCGCGCTGCACTTCTAATTGAGCAAAACGCGCTTCAGGTGTCGCAATACGGATATCGGTATTTAATAGCAGCTCCAAACCTGAGGTATAGCATATCCCCTGCACCGCCATAATCACTGGCTTAGTTAAAACTTCTCCTTTATTACCATAAGGATCGAGATGCTCTGGAGGTAACTCAGGATATTCACCATTGGCGAAAATCGGTGCCCACTTGTCCAGCTCTAATCCCGAGGAGAAGTGCTTACCATTAGCCTGTACAACCGCGACTCGCAATTCATCATCATGCTGCAAACGGTACATTGCTTTAGCTAATAGAAAATAGCTCTCTGGATCGAGGGGGTTATACATTTCAGGACGATTAAAGGTAATCGTCATTATGTGATCACTGATCTCGATGATTAATTTTTCATTCATAGTTTTAAGTCCGACTTGCTGAATTTCATTATTTTTTGTTATCAAAACCAATCTGCTTGCATCGTCATACAAGTCTCATCGAAGCCTTGCAAAATATTGGCTTGATGCTCGACCTTAGGTAATTCCCAACGGATGAAATATTGAGCAGCCTGCAACTTACCCGCCAGAAACTGTTGATCCTCTGCTGAGGTCGAATCTGCAAAACTTTCGATTGCTTTGTCCGCCATCTCGATCCATAACCAAGCAACCACCATTTTCCCCATCATATCGAGGTAAACTGCAGAATTAGCTAAGCCTTTATCGACTTCACCTTTTTGTAAGGCGCCGCCTAACGTCATAGTGGTCTTAATAAACAGATTTAGAAGTTTTTGATATTCAGAAACTAAGCCAGTCAACTCTACTTTCTCTTTCGCAGACATCAGTGTTTTCTGAATTTTGAGCAATAATAACTGCTGTCCTTTACCGTTATGCAGCCATAGCTTACGCCCTAATAAATCCAACGATTGAATACCATGAGTGCCTTCATGAATCGGATTCAATCGATTATCGCGATAGCACTGCTCAACCGGATAATCTTTGGTATAACCCGCACCCGCTAATACCTGAATGGCGAGATCGTTGGCTTTAGGACCATAATAGGAAGGAAAAGATTTAACTACTGGGGTTAATAAATCCAATAACAAACCACTATCCACATCACTACCGACTTCTGACTCGTCGACTAAGCGCGCCGCTAATAAGCAAAGAGCTAAAGAACCTTCGACGAAACACTTCTGCGCCAATAACATGCGCTTCACATCAGTGTGCTCAATAATATTTAACGGTTTACTCTGTGGATCTTTACTGCTGACCGCTCGCCCTTGAGGTCGATTTTTAGCGTAATCTAACGATTCTAAATATCCTCGATAACCAATCATAGCCGCACCTGTACCAACACCAATACGCGCTTCGTTCATCATCTTGAACATATATTTGAGACCCTGATTTTCTTCACCGATAAGAAAACCCTGGCAGTTATCATTTTCACCAAACTGCAATACAGTACTCGTTGTGCCGCGATAGCCCATTTTATGCAACAGGCCCACCAGCTTCACATCATTCGCCGCACCTAATGAACCATCTTCTGCGGTTAAAATTTTCGGCACGATGAATAACGAAATACCTTTCGCCCCTTGCGGTGCACCTTCAACCCTAGCCAAAACAAGATGAACAATATTTTCAGTGATGTCTTGGTCACCGCCAGAAATAAACATTTTCTGACCTTTAACCCGATAACTACCATCATCCTGCGGAACCGCTTTTGTCGTTAAATCTCCTAACGAAGACCCCACATCCGGCTCAGTCATCGCCATCGTGCCCGAGAAGCGGCCATCGAACATCGCTGGTAAATAACGCTGTTTGTGCTCAGGAGCGGCAAAAGCATTAATCAAATTCGCAGCAGCACTGGTTAAAAATGGATAGCCCGACGTAGATGGGTTAGCCGACATAAAATAGCTGACACACGCGGTATTGATAATGGCAGGTAATTGCATCCCGCCATCTTCAAAGCTATGACGGGCAGCTAGCAACCCCGATTGAGAATAATGCTGCCAAGCGACCTTAACTTCATCAATGGTGGTTACTGATTCGCCATCAAATTGCGGTTCATTAGCATCGGCTTTGGCGTTATGAGGAAGAAAGTATTCCGTGGCTATTTTTTCTGCTGTGGCAATAACCCCATCAAAGGTCGCCCTATCGTGATCTTGATAAAAAGGCAGTTCAGTTAGCTGCTCTGCTTTAAATACGTCATATAATAAAAATTCTAAATCTTTCGTACTGATTAAATTCGACACGATAAGCACCCTAGGAAAAAATCTAAGGCACTAGTATCCGACTTGCAACCAGGACTTTGAATTGTCAATATAGACACAGATAGGGCCGATAGTGACATATCGTCTTAATATACCACTTAAAAGATAACGAATCGCCATGATAAACGTATATGTTCTTGGATTTGATCAAGCGCTTGCCTCTGCTATTACGGGGGTTATCGATCTATTCTCCTTAGCAGGAGTCACTTGGAACCGGATTCAGCAACAAGAAACGGCTATGGCTTTTAATGTTCAATTAGCCAGTGACCAAGGGAACAACATCCAATGTATTAATGGCTTATTACTCGCAGCACATTGCAGCTTTTCGGAGTTACAAAGTAAATTAGCCAACACTTTAGAAAGCACGCAAGAATCAAATATATTGATCGTGCCAACCATCGGCGGCCCGATTCAACCGGCATTAGAGAATAACCCCGAGTTGATTCAATTATTACGCAATGCCCATAACGCCGGCTGGACAATCGCAGGCAATTGCACGGGCAACTTCCTATTAGCAGAGGCAGGCATTTTAGACGGAAAGTCTGCCACCACCCACTGGGGATTTGAAGCTGAATTCAAACAACGCTACCCCAAGATTGAATTACAAGCAGACCAACTGATCACTCGCGATGAGAATATTTTTTGCGCAGGTGGAGGCATCGCTTGGTTTGATCTAGGCCTGCACATTATTGAGCGCAGTGTTGATTTTGAGACCGCGATGCAAACCGCGAAAGCTTTTGTCATTGATTATCGCCGCGATAGCCAATTATCCTACTCGCTCACGCGCATAGCCAAACCCCATCAAGATGACATAGTGCACAGCATACAAGCCACCATTGAACAGGACTGTACTATTTCATTGAGCATTGAACATTTAGCGGACCAATACAACGTCTCACAACGCACATTAATTCGACGTTTTAATCACGCATTAGCCATGCCGCCTAATACCTATTTGCAAGCAGTACGTATTGAACGTGCACGAAAAATGTTAGAAGAAAGTGATTACAACATCGACACAATTATGAATAAGGTTGGGTATGAAGACGCCAGTTCTTTTCGTCGTTTATTTAAAAAGAAAACAGGATTAACACCGACTGAATATCGCACACGCTTTAGCCGACGTTTATAAGAGAATAAGTTTAGGAGTAAAAAAGAGGCTTGCGGGTTCAAGACAAGCCTTAATACGTAAAATACGCATGAGACACCCAATTCCAAATGCTAGAGAATAGGTGATAAGACAGATCGATTGAATCGGGATCCTGCAACAATCAACATATCAATTAACGCATTTTAAAATAGCCTATTCAATTCTGTTTAATGACACTTCATTGTCATAAAGCGCCATCAAACATTAAACTTAAAAAACAATTTTTCCGATTTATTATCGTCTTATTTTACGCCGGAAAACTCGCTTTCAGGTACTAAACTAATTCCGCTACTGGCTTTCACAGTGAAGTCTCCAGACTGGCCGCTCGAATAAGTCGCCGCAGTAATTTTATAATAATCCACACCGTCACCGGCATAAGTATCGAAGTTCAGACGAGAATTATAACCGTCACCGCCATCATCATTATCCGACTGCCAGTTAGTCGTAATTTCTTCAACATACAAATAAGTGTCAATACTAGACATCAAATCAATAGTCACATCTGAACCTTCGGCAATGGTTAAAATGTAGCTAGGGTTATTGCTGGATGAACGATCACGACCACCCGAGTTACTCCAGCTTCCATTGATAGTGCCACTGAAAGGTACTGGTTCAGCAGAACCAGCAGCCGTATCAAAGGTTAAATTACCCGCAATAGGAAAGTGATCAGACAGATCATACTTAGTAAATACATCCGCATGGATACTACGAGGAATAAGCACCTTAGCAGAAGAAGAAACTGGTATTAGGTGAGCGGTGGAATACAAAACATAATCCAGAATTTCTGGCGTACCATCGGTCCAGTTATTAATACGACCATCGGCCGTAAATTTATAACCACCGTTACGAGGTACTTCTTCCGCATTAAGAACACTCAA
>Ga0209396_1006981_pt1 | contig 10201 bp, 1 predicted proteins | sample GOMGulsemesocosm_6_FD_184638 | JGI IMG/M metagenome (GOLD analysis project Ga0209396, IMG submission 184638) | Methane-oxidizing microbial communities from mesocosms in the Gulf of Mexico - GOM8C Gulf of Mexico (SPAdes) (version 2) | ecosystem: Environmental > Aquatic > Marine > Cold seeps... | reverse complement strand
TATGTCCATTAGTTGAGAGAACTCTAACATGTTCTTTATTAATTGCTGCTTAGGTGCCTCGGTTGCAATATCATTGGTGTATTCTTTGGCAAAACGTATTGCATCGATTTGTAATGATTGGAGTTCATTTAGAGGCAATAGCGCCGTTTCGTAGCGTTTAATTATGATCCTGCTACCTAAATAGTGAATTTTATCAATAAATCGTTTTAATACCGGTATCTGTTTTGCTGCTGAGTAAGCACTGATACTAAAGTAAAGTTGTGGAGCAATTGTATTATTTTCTGTTAACACTGTTTCTAGCCAATCTATAAATGCTAGATCATTGATTGATGCCACTGAAAGATTGATTAATAGGTTATGACAAAGATTTTTCTGTTTAATGTCGCTTATTATTTTGTTAGTAACTTGCTGATCAAAATCAACATTATACTTAAGCTCTTCGACAATGGAAATAAACGTCGCCATGGCGACATGCTGGCCATCTTGCGTATTAATACGAGTAAAAGCTTCCATCATTATATTATTATCATCACCGGCGCTTATATTGATTGCTTGACCAGGATTAATGTAATCAATAGAAAAATCGCCGTGTTGTACACACTGTTCGACGAGCGTTTGCCATTGTTGCTTATCTCTGGCTTGTTCAGGTTGTTGATGAATAATGGCCTCATTCGGTCCAACTTGTTTAGCAAATTCGAATGCTTCGCTGGCTGAATTTAGTACTGTGGTGAAATCGGTGTCTGTTGTAAAAGGAGCTGCACCGATCTGACTTAGTTCGGTTAATTGAAGTTGTTGAGTCAACGATATTAATTCTTTACTTAATACTTCAGAAAATTGCTGTGCTTGTTGGTAATTGGCTTTATCAAATAATAAAACAAATTCACCACCAAAAAATCGATAGGCACTGACTTGTGCTGACGAATTATGATTTGTTTGGTTGTTGGTACTGCAGCAGTTGTCTAATAGTTTGGCAAAGTCACAGATCATATTATCCACAAAACTTGGTGAATTCTGTTGGTTGATTGATGCTAAGTTTATAATTTTTATAATGAAAATATAGCCAAAACCCGCTGAATCAATTGAATTTTTAAAAGCAAGTTCAAAGCTCGGTTTTAATGGTAGTTGGGTTAAAGCATCGAGGTTGATTTTTTGATTTACAATATTAATATCATCATTAAGTTTATCGAAAAATTTCGCTAGCTTTATCGACATCTCATTTATTGCCAATGTCAGCTGTTTAAGTTCATAGGTTTTTGGCACTGTTGAAATGATATTGAAGTGACCTTTAGCAATATCCTCAGTTAAAGTTCGAATATGTTGTAAAGGTTTAAGGGTGCGATTTAAAAATATAGTCAGGACAAACATGCTAAATAACAGCGCCATGAGAGAGTATTGAGCAGCCTGACTCGCATGCTGATATAGCCGATGATAAGCTTGACCTGGGTTTGTACTTACAGATACAACCGCTACTTTTTCCCAGCCTTGATTGATCATCACTTTAGCTGCATCTGATTTTATCGGAAATAAGCGAACAAACCAAGGAGGTGTTTGCTCGAACCTGTCGTTACGCAAAGCTGTAAATAACGAGCGATCGACATTGATTAATGCCGTTGCAGTTATCTCTTTCTGCTGGGTGTTTTTTTGCTTCGCTGTAAAATTAATTTGAACCGATTGACCATCAACAAACTGTGAATTTGGCGTAAAGCGTAGCCAAGATATATCTTGATCAACGGCTTGTATATTTTGTTCATCGTTTAGCTCATTTAATAACGAGGCAATCTTTGATTGTTCTATATTAGTGCTAAGTTGACCGTACTTTTTATCTAGGGTTACTTCTGTTAATAACCATTCACCTTGTTTAAGCAACTGATTATCGGCATGCATTAATAATTGCTCAGCAGTAATGGTTTTGTTGATACGGTGTAAAGATATTTCTTTAAAGAAACCTTTGTCAGCAATGGCGGTAATTATTGACGCTATCTCAGCATCTTCAGGATTATTAAGTAAAGGACTTAATGAAAGTGATAGTGCGGTAGCCGTATCTTGTGCTTTATTATAAGACTCTGTTTGCAAATAATCTTTGCTGTTATAAACGCTAATAAAAAAATTTACAGCAAAGATAAACATAAAGATAAACAGCTGGAAAATTTGTAATTTTTTACTTAATGACATGAAGGTTCCATTAATTTCTCTGCATCAACTTTTGCCATGCGGCGAGGTTATACTGCATAGTTTTTGAAGGGTTGCCTTTGTGTTTTGACTTTAATAAGCCACTTGCATTAAAGCTAAACACAGGGGTGATATCAGGTCGTTCTGTTGCTAATTTTAGACGTAAGTTAACATTATCTAATAAAATTGGCACCGCATCAGGACTGGTAAAATAGCTTAGAACCATATGGTTGGCATCATATTTTTTTTGCCGAGTTGTTAATTTTACATAACTTAATTCCAATTTTTCATCGGCGATACCTAATAGTTTCAAACTGAAGTATTTAGCGGTAGCAAAGTCTTCGCAGTCACCGGCACCCGAGCCAATAAATTCGAAGATTGTTGACCAGTAATCATTTTTTCCCCAATGTTTTTTATCACGGAGATATTTAATTCGATTGAAATAGTTATTAACGGCTTTAAGTTGTTGCAATTCATCTAGTTTACTTGCTTTAATCATCATTTTATTCCACAAACTGAGACGTTTTCCAGCTCGTGAATTATATTTCTTAGTTAGCTGGGTAATCTGCTGTTTACTAACGTAATTTGAGGTTGTAGATGTGTTGTTAGCGTGCAATTGATTGGATGATAAATGTAAACATAATAACAAGACCATCGCATAAGTTATTTTCTTACACAATGCACTTTTAACATACTTTTTGTACCACGTATGTTTGTTAATGTGGTTGGAGTGAATAGGACATTTAAACAATCAGTTTTGGCTTATAATAAAAATGTTAATTGAACAGGTGGTTTTGTTAATATATCTTATCTGTATTAACAAAACTACCTGAATATATTTGTTTTGTGTTGGAAAACAGCTAGATGATAAATAATTTACACACTAATAGATGTTAGGTTCTAACTTAACAACTATTAGTGTGTTGGCTGTAAACGATTAAGGGAGGATGTTGTCATCAATATGATGTTCGACTTTTACGACTACTGTAGGATCATCACTTGTGGTGTAAAGGTCATAGGTATTACCATTTTCGGTTGTTGTCGATCCTTTAGTCCAATTTTCGTTGTTGGCAAAGCTAATGCTATCTCCACTGTCACCTAAAATAATAAGGTCATTATCGCTGTCGGTCATACTTATGACGTCAGTTAAACTTAAATTATCAAGTTGGTGGTTACCATTTTGAGTGAGATCGATTTGCTCAATGTTATCAATATCATCCGTCAATCCGCTAAAATCAATACCGAGATCATTGGCTAAAATTAAGGTGTCATTTCCGGTTAAAGCATCAAGATCATTCCCTGCTTTATAAAATAACGTATCATCTGAAGTTGATGGATTAACAGCACTAACAATGGCTTCAAAGGATGCATTTACCGATACTGAGCTATTACCGTTACTGGTTTCAACCATACTTGCGGAAACATTAATTGTGCCTGTGAAACTTTTTTGCGTAAAGCTTAGGCTATTAATATCATCAGCTGCAATATTTGTGATGGTATAAGCGCCATCACTACTGTTATAACTGATATTGCTATCATCAATTTCAATACCATTGGCTTTGAAGTTTGCGTTTTCGCCTAAATTCAGCAAGGTTAGCGTGACAGTTTCTGAGCCATCGAGGTCTTCAATATTCGCATTTAAATTTATCGCTATATCGTCACCTTCGTTACCAAAAGTTTTGGTGGTATTGAGTGTAATGTTATCGGCTACAGCATTAATGGTTACATCAAATAAGGTATCGCTTTGAGCTAAATCTGTTGAGGTATCACCTTGTGAAATTGTTTTAAATTTGATATCTGCTATTGTGCCGCTCCAATGCTCAGGAGCTTGTATATAAATATCGCCTTGTAATGCGCCATTATCTAGTGGGATTAACCACTGATTATACGCACTGCCAAACTCATTACTTATACCTGTGTTTAATGCGAGTTTATAGCTTCCTGGATTTGTAGGGTCTTGGTAATAAATCAAGAATCCGTCGGGCACCTTATCAAGCAAGGTAGACAATAGTGGATCGGAAGGATCAATGACATTCGCACTGAGATCTAAAGCGACCCAATTACTGCCGCCAGCCACTACAGTATCTTCATCACCGCTTACATCGTTCACTGGGCTTTCATTTGCGCCGCCGCTACTACCACCTTGTGGAAATTCAACGACATCAATTACATTTTTTACGCTAAAGTCAAAGTTTTGATGTGATAATTCAATTGCTGTATCGCCATCGGGGTGAGCACTTACCCAACCATGTGTTTCTTGGTTTTGAACATAAACGTCTACTGTTACATCGCCATAACGGCCACTGCCTGGTGTAAAGATAAAATCGAGGTTGTCAGTGGTATTCACGCCAGAAACGAGGTAATAATTACCACTTAAACCAATAGGGTCAGTGACGATTGTCAAACTATTACCGTTGCCATCAGTCAATGTTCCCAGTGCTGATTCACCCACATCTTTATAGTTTTCCTCAATTTTAATATATAGATTACCGTCAATTATGGTGTTATTGGTGCCGTCGGCAGCATTAGACAGATCCAGACTAAAGGCATGTGGGGTATTTTCATCTGTAGTTCCCGTTTGGCTAACGTCAATTGTGAGCGCGTCGGTAAGCGGGTAGACAGGTTGTTCATGTGATAATTCAGCTGCATTTTGACTGAACTTGTCGTAAGTTGTCAATTTGGCCTTTATGGTTAAAGTATCGCTATCAGCGTTATCAAAGCTATTAAAGTTCGCTGGTAGAGTGATCGTGACGGCCTGCATTTGAGCCAAAATTGCTGCGGAGTCGCCACTGCCACTAATGTACCAAGTATTACCGTTTTCGGTCGCCCCTGTGACTGTACTGCCATCTGGAAGCCCAGTAAAACTGATACTGTAGTCACCTGAACCTGTGATAGTAGAATCAATTATTTGATCTAAAGTAAAAGAGTCATCTTCGCGTAATTCAATACTATTGATAGAGAAGTCGGTGATATCTGCTGGTGAACCGAGTTCGATAGAACCGTTATAGTTAGCATCTTTTTCTATCGTAATAAGCTGACTATCATTTTGAAGAGACTTGTTATTGTTATCTTCATTGAAAGCGGTAATTTTAATGTTGCTGGTTTGAAGGTTTGCTTCATCACTAATAATGCGGAAATCTACTGTGCGACTAACTCCATCGCTGTCAAGACTTTCATTAATAGGCAGGTACCAAGTCCCAGAATGTTCAAAGCTACCAGTGTTACTATTATAAACATCGCCCGCGTACAAGGCATTTACAACGCTGATCCCGTTATCAACATTCTCAATAATCAAGTGAGTGACTTGTTCTGAACCATCGGTATCTGCACCATTTAGAGCTTCATTCACGTCATTGATGCCGTCAATATCCAGCTCGACACTAATGGTAGTATTGCTTGTTACTGTCACGGTGTTATCTAGTACAGAGGCATTACCAGTATGGCTAAGGTTAGTTAAGGTTAAATCGATATCATCGGTGATTGCATTAACAGTTAATTCATAAGTAATGGTGGTATCTTTTATGTCATCAACAGTACCTCCAGTAATTGTTGCACTGTCCTTAATGCTATAAATCACTTCAAAACTATTGTTACTATGCAAATCAGCATCACTGAGCGCATAAATATTATTATAGCTGCCATTCGTAAATACATAATGACTGCCAGTATCAGTTATATTTATATTGTTTATTACAGCATCATCTAAATTGACTGCTGTACTATTACCATAATACAAAGTGAAATTACCCGCGCTTAAATCACTTTTGTTGATGCTGATGCTATCGATGCTCTCATTGGTATCACTATTTTTATGCTCAATATTAAAATTCAGCAAGGTTAATTGATCCTCATTGATGCTGGTGGTGCTGTTTATGCCTGCTTCGGGATCTGGAGTGATTAAAATACTGATGTTCTCATTGGCATGGGTTTTACTATTACCTTCATTTTCGGTGCTAACATAACCTAAAGTGAAGTCAATTTCGCCACTGAAATTTGCTGGGGTGCTAATTTTGATATTCGCAATGTCTTCTGCTAAAAATACCCATTGTCTTGCGGAGCCTGAACCACCACTGAAAGAGGCACCTGTAATATTAAATTGACTGTCAAGACCGGTAACTATAACGGTTAAGGTTTCTGAACCGTCATTATCATAAGAAGATAACGTATTCGGTGTTTGATATATGTCTTGTAAATCGACTTGATTACTGTTGCCATCTAAAATAGCTTCGTCACTGACTACTTGATAGGTATTGCCATTACTACTAACTGTATTAACTTCAGTATTAAGCGGAATGTCCGCTACCCCTTTAACATCGACTGAAATGTCTAATTGTTGTGGGCTTGCTGATGTGTTGTCTGTACCGTCAACACTGTAAGCGGAGACCTTAAATGTATAATTGTCATCGCTATTGTGTGGTGGTATAAACGTCAAGATAGCGTCATTATCAAAGTCGCTAATTTCTAATTTCCATGTATCACCTGCCGTATCTGTAGCTACTAAATTGCCGTTGGTGCCGCTATTATTGGCTATTAACGTACCATTATAATAGAGGCTGCCTCCATCTGGAATATCGCTGATTGTCACGACAAAAGTTTCACTGCCATCACTATCATCCGAACTGGTTGTGATATCGAGGGTGATAGCATTCGCTGCATTGTCAATATCGTCTGCGCCAGCATTATTAGTTGTATTGCCAGTTGCACGGCCGGCATCCTCTAAGCCATTAGCTTGTTTTATGGCTAAAGTTACGTTATCGGCAATTGGATCTATTTCTAGTATTAAGATATCAGTGGCTGAGGTTTCAGTAATCCCGGTGAGGGTACTATCTTCATCTGTATCAGTGGTTTTTACCTTCATGTGAATGTTAATTGTGCCACTATATTGTGCTGGTGGCATAAACTGCACAGTATCAAGGTCTGCTAGGTTAATATCGACACCCGTGGAACTGTTGGTGACGGTTAAAACTGTGGTGCCACCATCAATGGTAAATTGTGAGCCAATAGGTACATTTGAAAAATTTATAATTGTTGTTTCTGACGCTCCAGCTATACCTGAATTTTGGTCATCCTCATTACTTACCGCAAGGCTAAAACCACTATCCAAGGTATTTAGGTTGATCCAAGTATCTTCATCGGCATGACTGGTATAGGTATGACTTCCTTGACTTAATACATCAATATTCCCGTCGCCATCACTATCGCCACTATCATTTTCACTAACCGGTGTAACCGTAATATTAAGGGCATTGCCATTAGCACTAGTAAATAGGGTTGTTGTTTCAGCTGAGTCAACCGTCACCCCATTGACCGTTTGTGAGTCAATTGATTTTACGGCAATATCTAAGGTGATATCAGCACTGCTATGTGCCTGGTGGCTGTCTAATAAAATGGCTTTCGCTTCGGCAATAGTGAAAGCACTGCTAGTTTGTGGATTGTTCGTGGTACCAATTATGATTGTGAAATCACTGCCATCAGCGGTTGATTGATATAAACTAGTGCCATCAGCGGTAGTTAATTCAAAACCACTATCTAGATCACCAATGGTAATTTCAGTGATGTGGTCATTACCATTATCCGTATTGTCATCGGTAATTATTAAGTTTGCTAAAAATGCCACCGGTGTATCTTCAGTAACGGCATCGGGGTTATTTAAACTCACGTCATTGGCGATTGGGTTGACGTATAAATCGAGCGTTATGGCAGCTGATTCTGTTGATGGGGTTGTGACTGAGTCACCATCACTATCGAGTGCTGAAAGGGTAATAGTAATACCTTTAATATCCCCACTAAAATCAGCGGGTGGCGTTAACGTGATGGTTGGAGTTGTGCCAGAAAAAGTGAGTTTAGCAGTGCCTGTATTATCAGCTGTTACACTATTGCCATCTATCGTTAACTGAGTACCTTCTGGTACGCCCTCTATGGTGTATTCAAAGCTTTCAGAGCCATCACTGTTATCACCAAAACTTGCGGTAATGATATCTGATAGATTAAAGCCGTCGCTATCATCTTCATCAATAGTGGCGGTATAGTCGGTAAAATCAGTGCCGCCTTCCTCTCCCTGCTGAGTATAAAGTAGTGTAACAGGATCGGTCACTGCAAGTACTTCAATATGTACCGGGATGGTTGTGGTCGCGCCTGATACTCCTGTTATTTTTTCACCAGTATCTAAAACTTCGTAACTGGTGGTACTGACTGAAAAATCAATATCCACATGACTATCTGCTGGTGGTAACAGCTTTAATGCTTGGTACTCAGCTGTTGTCATGGTTAACGTGCTGCCAGTTAGTCCAGGGAGATGCTCACTACTGTCAGAAAGAATGATAGTAATATCAGATCCTGTGGCGACATGGATCGCTACGTCGCTACCATCAAGTAATGTGGCGCCGTTGGGAATGCCAGATAAAGTGATCATGCCATAAAGTTCAGGGTTATCAGTATCACCAACATCGTCATTGAGATCAATAGTATCGGTTTGAGTCGGGGCATTTAAGCCTAGGGCAATGGCGGTATCTTCATTCGTCGTTAAGTCAGCATTATCAATCAAATTAGTTGGAGCATCAGCTATCGGGTTCACCATAATGCTTACTGTGGTGGTTGACGTAGTACCATCATCGAGTGTTGTGGTATAGGTCAGGCTATCAGGACCACTATAGTCGGTGCCTGCGAAAGGAACATAAGTTAGGCTACCATCTGCGTTAATGGTGCCTGTACCATAAGTAGCTGCAGTGGTGATTGTTGTATTAGCCTGTGTCGCGTCGGCATGAGTAGTAATGGTATTGGCTGCAAGCGCGGATGTACTGTCTTCATCTACGATCATGTTGATAGCACTGGGAGGTACATCATCTACAATCGTGATATTAACGCTGTTGCTGCTTATATCGCCATCATCATCTGTCATATTGATGGCAAGATCCATGACAATATCACCATTAGCATCAAGGAGTGCTGACTCGTGATCCAATTGCTTATGTAATGCAACCTGATAACTGACATTATTAATATCGGTTGGATTAATGATAGTGACAACAAAAATGGTAGTGCCGTTAGCACTGGCTGTTAAAGTATGATCACTGTCAGATAATACATAGCTAATAGCATCATTTGCTGAAGATAAACCTTTGTTTATTAGCGCATCTAATGAAACCTGGCTACCAGAAAAAGTGATATCAACTGCGCCATTAGTACTTTGATTAGCAGAAATACTGCCTGTATCAGTTTCTCCATTTGAACTTGGGTTGCTACCGACGGATAAACTTGCTTCGTAAACGGTGGTATTAGCTCCCGGGTCTAGTGTTGGTAAAGTATCATCAACCCGAATATATTGCTCGCCAATAACCTCATCGCCATCGGTATCTGAGACGGTATAACTAAAGTGGGTATCTAAATGATTTACGCCATTAGCATTATCATGTTGATAAGTTGCTGGTGGTGTGTATTCCCAAGTACCGTCATAATGTACGGTTAAAGTTCCTTTATCGCTGCTGACTATGGTTGCTGAACCATCCACCGCAATTGTTTCTGTTGCACCATCAAAGGTGAAAGAAACGATGCCCGCATCATCACTACCGATATTAAAATCAAGTTTATGAGTCGCTGTCGTGGTCGTATTTTTATCGCTGCTAGCGTCTGATTTTTCATAATCAGCAGTACCATCAAAAGTAACTTTAGCATCGCCTTCATAAAGGTAAACGATGTTATTGTTGTTAGGGTCTATGCTTGGGTCGGTATCATCAAAGATAGAAATTATTTGGGTGGCGGTATCTAAACTCGTGGCATTAGCATTTTCATCGTAATCACCATCGATGAGGGTATAGGTAAATGACTCTGAAAGAGAATTGCTGCTACTGTGATCCTCATCTCGGTCAGATGTATAACTCCAGCTGCCATCGGCATTCACTGTTAAGCGACCATATTGGGTATCAACTTCAATGCCGACTGTACCCGTCACGATTACACCTGATTCGTTAGTGTAAGTGAAACCTTTAATACTTAACGCACTATCTGCCCCAGTTATATCATCACCAAGGTTATC
>Ga0209396_1006973_pt1 | contig 10212 bp, 6 predicted proteins | sample GOMGulsemesocosm_6_FD_184638 | JGI IMG/M metagenome (GOLD analysis project Ga0209396, IMG submission 184638) | Methane-oxidizing microbial communities from mesocosms in the Gulf of Mexico - GOM8C Gulf of Mexico (SPAdes) (version 2) | ecosystem: Environmental > Aquatic > Marine > Cold seeps... | reverse complement strand
GCGTTAATGCTCAGGAAATTCAATTTACTGAAGAGGAAAAAACGTGGATAAAAGAGCATCCTGTAATTTATCATGGGTATGACCCTACTTGGGCTCCTTTTGAATTTTATAATGAAAAGGACACCACATATTCGGGGATTATTGGAGATTATATTAAAATAGTTGAGGATAAAACAGGGATTGATTTTAGGCCAATACCAAATATTACTTGGAAAGAAACTATTAAAAAGTTGGAAGCTGGAGAAGTAGATTTGGCTACAGGGATAACTGCGAATGAAAGGAGGAAAGGTTTTTTAAATTTTACAAAACCTTATATGTCTTTTCCATTAGTAATAGTAACTAGAAAAGATTATGATTTTATTGGTGGATTAAAGGATTTAATAGGAAAAGAAGTTGCTCTTCCTGTAGGTTTTTATACTTCCGAAATGATATATAGAGATTTTCCTGGCATTAATATCAATCATAAAAATGATGTTAAAGAAGCGCTTGAAAGTGTTAGTTTTGGTGGTTCTGATGCTTTTATAGGTAATCTTGCTGTTGTGAGTTATTACATAAATAAAGAAGGGTTTACGAATATAAAAATAGCAGCTCCTACAAGATATAAAAACTCTGATTTGTCCTTTGGAGTAAGAAAGGATTGGCCTGAGTTAGTAAGTATTGCTGATAAAGTTTTTGAATCGATCCCTCCAGAGAAACACAATGCTATAAAGATTGATTGGATACAGATACGGTATGAGTATGGTGTGAATGTTAGAAAAATAGTTTACATAACTGGAGTTTTATTATTAATAGTCTTGTTAATAATTGCGGTTATTTTACTTTGGAACAGAAGTCTTCAAAGAGAAATTGTAAAGAGAACTATCATAGAAGAAAAACTAGAAAATTCACTTTTAGAGTTAGGGAAAAAGAATGAAGAGAAAAGAGCTATGCTTAAAGAAATTCATCATAGGGTAAAAAATAATTTGCAAGTAGTAAATAGTTTGTTAAAGTTTCAATCCAGGAAGCTAGAAAGTGAAGAAGCTATTAATATGTTTAAAGAAACTCGAAATAGGGTAGTATCAATGGCTTTACTGCATGAAAAGATGTATCGCTCCGATGATATTCATCAGATAGATGTACAAGATTATATTTCCTTATTGGTTGAAGATTTAGTAAAAAGTTATGCGGTTGACAAAAATATAAAATTAGATATAAAAATTGAGGCTGTCAATTTAATGATGAGAACCTTGGTCCCCTTAGGATTGATTATTAATGAAATGATTACAAACTCTTTAAAACACGGGTTTAAAAATAAAAGTGAAGGAGTGATATCGGTTTATATCAAACACATCCAAGATGTTCAATATGAAATGATTATTGGTGATGATGGGGCAGGGATAGAGAAAGGAAAAAAATCTACAGGAATTGGTGTTAAATTAATTCAAATATTCACCAAACAATTAAATGGTAAATTAGAACAATTAGATATGCCTGGAGCCTTTTTCAAACTTATTTTTGAAAAAATTGATGTGAGTTGATTTGAATAGCATTCATTTATACCTTGAGCCAAGGCTTATGTTAGTATTGAAAAATAAAAATAAGTTTAATATTAATAAGGGTGTATGTATAGTTGTCTGATAAGTAGTTAGTTGATGGAATAAGTTGTAAATTTATATAGCACTAAATAAAGACTAATGGGATGGTTAGTACCAGGCAGCATTTTTGGATACTCATAATATTACTTACGTTATTACTATACCCTTTTATTTTAACATCTCAAAACACTATAAGCTTAAGGCCACCGGTCGTTACCTACTTAGCTGATGCACCTGATCCCAAAATAACACCTATAGGTGAGCCACAAATAAATAAATTCCCGCCAAATATAGCACAAGGAAAAGGTTTTTTCACCACGTTTGATAGGGATGATGGTTTGCCTTTAGATGCGATGAGTACTGGGCATAAAAGCGCATTGTGTGACTCTGATGGTAATTTATGGTTTGGTACTTCAGGTGGGGGTGTAAGTAAATATGACGGTAAATACTTTATTAATTATAGCATTGAACATGGTTTGCCCAATAATAATGTTTTATGTATTACCGAGGATAAAAAAGGAAACATCTGGTTTGGTACTTATGGTGGAGTAAGTAAGTATGATGGTGTATCCTTTACTACTTTTAACATTGAACAAGGAATCGCTAATAATAGAGTATACAGTAGTATAGAAGATAAAAACGGTAATTTATGGTTTGGTACATTAGGAGGTGGAGTAAGTAAGTATAATGGTACGTCTTTTACTACCTATAACACTGAACATGGTTTAATTAACAATAGAGTTTACAGTATAGCTGAAGACAAGTACGGAAATATTTGGTTTGGTACAGAAGATGGAGTGAGTAAGTATGACACTTCGGGTGAGCTTAGTAGTAGCTTGAAATTATTTACTAACTACACTACAAAAGAAGGATTAGCTAATAATAATATTAGAAGTATTACTGAAGATAAAAAAGGAAATATTTGGATTGGTACAGGGGGAGGTGGAGTCAGTAAGTATAATCCTTCAGTTGAATTAAGTTTCGGCTCAGAGTTATTTGAGACTTATACTATTGAAGACGGATTAGCGAATAATGTTGTTAAAAGTATCATTGAAGATACTAAAGGGAATATATGGTTTGGTACAAATGGAGGTATAAGTAGGTATGATGGTAAAACTTTTTATTCATGGAATACCGATCATGGATTAGCTAATAATAAAGTTTTTAATATCACTGAAGATAAAAAAGGGAATCTATGGTTTGGTACCTGGGGAGGAGGGGTAAGCAAATATCATGGTAATTCTTTTACCAATTATAGTGTTAATGAAGGATTAGCAAACAATATAATCATGTCTGTTTTGGAAGATAGTATTGGAAATTTTTGGCTCGGAACAGGAGGTGGTGGAATAAGTGTGTATGACGGTAAATCCTTTACAAATTATAGCACGGAACAAGGGCTTGTTAATAATACTATCGTAAGTATTATAGAAGATAAATTAGGAAACATTTGGTTGGGTACTCCTGGAAACGGAGTAAGTAAATACGATGGCAAATCTTTTTTAACATATACTACAGAACAAGGACTTGGAGGGAATAAAGTTTTTTGTATGATTGAAGATAAAGTAGGGAACATTTGGTTTGGTACTTATGGTGGAGGAGTAAGCAAATATGATGGAAAATCGTTTACTACATATACTGCAGAACATGGACTTGCTAACAATAATGTTATAAGTATAGCTGAAGATGAAGAAGGTAATATTTGGTTTGGTACTGATGGAGGTGGGGTAAGTAGGTATGATACTTCTGCTGAGATTAGTATGGGCTCAAAATTATTTACAACTTATACTACAGAACAGGGACTAGCTAATAATATAGTCGCTAGCATTTTTGTAGACAAAAAAGGAAACCTCTGGTTCGGATTATATGGAGCAGGAGTGAGTATACTGAATAAAGAAGATGCTTTAAAGATCAATACTATTAAGTTTTCAACAATAAATAAATCTGATGGTTTGCCAGATAATGTAGTAATGGGAATAGTAGAAGATAAAAAAGGAAATATAATAATAGGAACAAATTCAGGTTTAGGAATTATACCATTAGGGAATTTAGAGAGTAATATTGAGATATACAATCAGTTTAATGGCTATCCAATACGAGATGTAAATGGTGGGGTCAATAATGGAGCATTATTTTGTGATAGTAGTGGCGTGATATGGGCAGGAACGGGTAGCTATAAGACTTGTTTGGTTAGGTTTGATTATGATGCAATAAATAAAAACACTGAACCCCCGAAAGTAGTTATCCAAAAAATAAGTGTAAAAGGAGAGGATCTTTCTTGGTACAATTTAGTTGAAAATCAAAAAATGAAAGTAGATAGTATTGTGTTAGCTCAACAAGAGGTAATGAGTTATGGTAAAGTGCTATTTCAAGTTGATCGAGACAGTTTGAAAAATCGATTTTCGGGTATTGAGTTTGATGGAATAAAAAAAACGTATTCTTTACCCGAGAATTTAATATTGCCATATAAACACAACCACATTGGATTTGGTTTCAATGCTATAGAAACGGACAGAAATTTTCTAGTAAATTATCAATTCATGTTAGAAGGACAAGATGAAAATTGGAGTCCAATCAGCAAGAAAACAGATGTTACTTTCGGTAATCTTCATGAAGGAAATTATACATTTTTACTGAAAGCCCAAAGCCCTTGGGGAATATGGAGTGCACCAATTAAATACAGTTTTACTGTTTTACCACCATGGTATAGAACTTGGGGAGCTTATATATTCTATGTTGTATTATTAATAGGTACTATATGGTCTATTGTTCGGTTTCAAACCAGAAAGCTAGTACTTAGGCAAAGACGACTTCAGGTTGAAGTTAATAAGGCAACAGTCTATATTCGAGATAAAAATATTGTATTGGAAAAATCAGCTGTAGAGATTAGAAAGCAAAAAGAAGAGTTGGCTAATAAAAATGAGCAATTATCTAAGAAGAATGATGAGAAAACCGCCATGCTTAAAGAAATTCACCATCGAGTGAAAAATAATTTACAAATAGTAAACAGTTTGTTACGACTGCAATCTCGTGAGTTTGAAGATGAACATGCAATTGCTATGTTTAAAGAAGCGCAAGATAGAGTATTATCAATGGCATTATTACACGAAAAAATGTATCGTTCTGATGACTTGAAATATATTGATATACAAGAGCATATCACCTTACTTGTTGAAGATTTAGTAAAATCATATGCGGTAGGAAAAAATATAAACCTAAATGTAGTTATTGAAAATGTAAATATTGGTATACAAACCTTGGTCCCTTTGGGGTTAATTATTAATGAAATAATAACTAATGCCTTAAAATATGCCTTTATAGATAAAAAAGAAGGGGAAATAACCGTGCATATTAAATCACTTGATAATATCAAATATGAAATGATTATTGGAGATAATGGTGTGGGATTAAAAGATGAAAAGAAATCTACAGGAATAGGAACGAAATTAATTCAAATATTTACCAAACAATTAAACGGCGAACTAGAACATCTAGAACAGCCAGGAACACTTTACAAACTCATTTTTGAGAAAATAGATTGAAGGAGATGAAATGTCTAAAAACTATATATGGGTTTTTGGTTTTGACCCTAATGATGATAGGTGTTCAGCAGCAAATATCAGCACAACGCATTAATAGGGATAGCTTGTGGTCAGTTTGGATTGATAGTACGCAAAAAGATAGTCTCCGTCTAGAGGCCTTACATACTATTGCTGGTTATGGTTATTTATTTACAAAGCCTGATAGCGCCTATTATTATGCTCAAATTGAGTATGATTATGCAAAAAGTAAGGGGCTGAAATATCATATGGGGAACGCTCTTCATACTCAAGGGATGTCATTCATGTACAGTGGAGCTTTTGATAGTGCAATTACCTACTATAATAGAAGTATAAATCTAAGAAAAGAAATTAATGATAAGCAAGGAATTGCAGGATCATTGAACAATATAGGTAATATATATCATGAGCAAGATGATTATGAAAATGCATTAGGTTATTATAAGCGAAGTTTGAAAATTAAGAAAGAATTGGGTGATAAAAAAGGGATGTCTAAATCCATAAATAATATTGGGATCATTTATGAAAATAGGGGGGATTATGCCAAAGCAATCGAATATTTCATGAAAAGTTTGGCCTTGAAAGAGGCTATAGGAGATAAAAAAGGAATTGCTGGATCTTTAAATAATATAGGAATTCTTTATAGCAATCAAGAAGAATATGAGAAATCTTTCGAATTCCATAAACGAAGTTTGTTAATTAAAGAAGAAATAGATGATCAAGAAGGGGTGGCTGCATCTTTGAATAGTATCGCTTTGTACTATAAGAGAATAGGTAATTACGAGAAGGCAATGGATTATCAAAAAAGAAGCTTGCAGATTTTTAAAAGACTAAGATATAAAAGAGGAATTGGAGTGACTTTAAATAACATGGGGTTGATTCATATGGAATCCGGAGAATTAGCAGTGGCTTTAGAATATTTCTTTAAAAGTTTAACAGTTAGGGAAGAACTAAATGATAATAAGGGACTAGCAGGTTCACTTATCAATATTGGTGGTATTTATTTGCTGCAGAACGAATTTAATCGCGCCATCTATTACAATAAAAAAGCACTCAATAAAGCACAAGAAATAGGATCTGTTAAACAATCAAGAGATGCAGCTCAAAAATTATATAAGGCCTATAAATCCATTGGAAATAAGAGTAAAGCACTAGAGGCACATGAGTTATTTATGCAAGCTAAAGATAGTATTAATAGTGAGGGAAATCGAAAGGGAATTATCCGTCAGGAGTATAAATATGAATATGATAAACAAAAGTTAGCTGATAGTCTAACCTTTGTTAAGCAAAAAGAAATCGATGAACTTGCCCATCTGTCAGTTTTGGACAAGGAAGCTAATATACGTTATGGTTTATATCTTGGATTAGGTTTTTTAACAGTGTTAGGAATTGTCTTATACAGAAGTTATCAGCGGAAAAAGAAAGATAATGTTTTAATCACGCAGCAGAAGAATGAGCTTTCTCGAAAAAATGAAGAGAAGACTGCTATGCTCAAGGAAATTCATCATAGAGTTAAGAATAACTTACAAGTAGTAAATAGCTTATTGAAATTACAGTCTAGAGAAGTAGAAGATAAACATATTGTATCGATGTTTAAAGAAGCACAAAATAGAGTGCTGTCAATGGCCTTATTACATGAAAAAATGTATAGGTCTGATGACCTTAAACATATAGATGTTAAGGATCATATTAACTTACTAGTAGAAGATTTAATTAAATCCTATGTGGTAGGTAAAGTTATTACTTTGAATATCAATATTGAAGCATTAGACATTGGAATAAGAACTTTGGTACCATTGGGGTTAATCATTAATGAAATGATTACTAACGCGCTGAAATACGCTTTTAAGGACAAAAATAAAGGAGAAATTATAATTCATATTAAGCCTCTTAAAAATGATTCATATGAAATGATTATTGGAGATAATGGTGTGGGGTTAAAAGAAGAAAAAGAATCTAAGGGGATAGGAACGAAACTAATTCAAATATTCACCAAACAATTAAACGGTAAACTAGAACATCTAGAACAACCAGGGACATTATACAAACTCGTTTTTGAGAAAATAGACTAAGGGAATAGATGTATATATACCTAGATATAAATTTAATTTACCAATCCATTAATCAATTTCTTTTTCACTTCATGTGTTCCATCGAAAGAGATGTATTCAATACGTTTTCCAAATAGTACATCGGAATATTCTTTTTCATTTTCTAAAACACCTGGAGTAACATACTCATCTTTATCTCCAATGATAAACTTAATAGAAGGAATGTTTTTAAAATCTTCCTTGGTGAATTCCCTGGGAATTTTTCCTGCATATAATACAAGAGTGTCACATTTAAAATTGTGTTGTGCAATCCATCGTGTAGCTACAGAAACCCCTTGGGAAAACCCTAAAATGATAATGTTGAGGTTACTGGGTATTTGTTCAGCGTTATAAACACTATCAAGATAGTTTAAAACATTAGGGATTTCTTTTTGTGTTTTCTCCTTTGTCAACCAACTAGCGCCAACATGTTTGTATTGGTTTTTTAAATAATGTTTTGATTGTGCTTGAGGCGCAATAATATAATTTTCTTCAGGGTTTAATTCATTAAAATACTGAATAAAATACCTACTTAAAAATCCTAATCCATGACAAACAAACCAGACATTTTTTGTTTTTGAAGTCAATTTATTTAGTGTAGAATAAGAATTGGTTATTGTGTACGAAACTTCTTTCTCTGTATTCATAATTTATACAAAATCTTTAAAATTTGATTTTTTTATTCTAGGCCATTCTTCTTTTAAAATACCATAACAACAAGTACTTCTTCTAAATCCATCACGCATTAGTGTATCCTTACGTAAAATGCCTTCTAAATTTCCTCCGATTTTCTCAACAGCTTTTCTTGAGCGAATGTTTCTTTCATCAATTCTAAACTCTACTTTCTCAAAATTAAGTGTTTCAAAGGCATATTGAAGCATTAAAAACTTTATATGCGTATTTAGTCCTGTGCCTTGAAAGGATTTTCCAATCCATGTCCAACCAATATGTATCGTTTTGTTTTTAGTATTAATAAATCCAAATCGTGTACTTCCGGCATATTGTTGGTTTATTTTATCAAAAATTATAAAAGGTAATTCACCTCCTTTTTTTCTATTGATTAATGCTTGTTTAATATAATTTTTAAGTGTACCTGTTGTGGAGATATCGGAAGGAGAATAATAAACTAAATCTTTTTCAAAAGCTATGTTTTCTAGTAAAAGAACATCACTCTCTTGTAGAGGAATTAATTTAACATTATTGTTTTCTAGAATTGATTGGCTATTACTCATTGAAATAAAAGTTGAATTAGTATTTTTACATTATAAAAATATAACAATGCAATTTGATAAAGAAGCTATTTTAGAAATTTGTAATAATTTCTCCAAAAACACCTTAATGGAAACCTTACAGATACAATATGTAGATGTTGGAGAGGATTTTCTTACGGCAAAAATGCCTGTAAATTCTAGAGTTCATCAACCTATGGGAATATTACATGGGGGCGCTTCAGTAGCACTGGCAGAAAGTGTAGGTAGTGCTGCTTCTCATATTTTTGTCGATTCTGAAAAGTTTATTGTTAAAGGCTTGGAGATTTCAGCGAATCATTTAAAAAGCAAGCAAGATGGTGAAGTTTTTGCAACAGCTAAAATAATCCATAAAGGGCGCACAACTCATTTATGGGAAATCAGGATTGTTGATGAAAATGGAGCATTAGTTTCCTTGTGTAAATTGACAAACATCGTATTAGCAAAGTAAATATTCATGGATAATTTCTTTAATACAATTACACAACAACTTTCTGACGAATTACCTTTTGTGGTATATCGAAAACCAAATGAAGTATTGGTAAAAGGAGTATTACAACAAGATGACCTACTACATGCGATATCTGATTATTCAGAAAGAGGTTTTGTTTTTGCACCATTTGATGATAAGGAACAAGCTATTTTAATTCCTTTTGAAAAATGTATTGAAACAATTTTTAATGAAGAAAAAACTGTTCGTAATCAAGCATCAAGCATTGATAATCTTGATGAGAAAATAGCTCATGTAGAGTTGGTTGAAAAAGGAATTAGTGCTATTACTAATTCGAACTTAAATAAAGTAGTGCTATCACGAGAAGAAAAACATTCTTTATCGAGCCATGACCCAATATTATTATTCAAAAATGCTTTGGCATTGTATAAAAATGCTTTTGTGTATTTATGGTACCATCCTAAAGTAGGATGTTGGTTAGGGGCAACTCCAGAAGTATTATTACAAATAAGAAATAATCAGTTTAAAACAATGGCATTGGCTGGGACACAATTGTATACAGAAAACATTATTTGGAAAGAAAAAGAACAGGAAGAGCAGCAAATAGTAGTGGATTATATTACTGAAAATTTAGCATCAAAAGAGTTTAAGTTTACAAAAGGAACTCCTTATTCAATAAAAGCTGGTGATTTAGCACATATTAGAACAGATATTACAGGCACTATAAATGTAGCTTCACAAGATACGGATTTACAGATATTAATAAATACACTTCATCCAACTCCAGCAGTTTGTGGTTATCCGAAAGAAAATGCTAAAGAATTTATTCTGAAAAATGAAGGCTATGACAGGTTATTCTATACAGGTTTTTTAGGAGAATTAAATATGGAAACTAGACGGAAAAGTAACCGACGCAACACTGAAAATCATGCGTACCGATTTACAACAAAATCGTCAAGCTTATTTGTGAATTTGCGTTGTATGCAATTAAATAAAACTTTGGCAACCATATATGTAGGAGGTGGAGTTACAGTGAGTTCTAATGCTGAAAATGAGTATGTAGAAACCTGTAACAAAACGAATACCATGAAAAAGCTAATAAATTCCTAGAATTATTTGTGTAACACTCTAAAATCGCCGTATTTTTGTAACCTACAATTTTAGAAATATATGTCAGGGACAACTTCAGAGTTAGAAGAAAGTAAAGCAGGAAAAGAACTATATAGTTATCAGAAAGGAGCAATCAACAAAATTTTTAAAAGTTTTGAAGAGTCTCCAGAAGATTACCATTTG
>Ga0209396_1006970_pt1 | contig 10214 bp, 9 predicted proteins | sample GOMGulsemesocosm_6_FD_184638 | JGI IMG/M metagenome (GOLD analysis project Ga0209396, IMG submission 184638) | Methane-oxidizing microbial communities from mesocosms in the Gulf of Mexico - GOM8C Gulf of Mexico (SPAdes) (version 2) | ecosystem: Environmental > Aquatic > Marine > Cold seeps... | reverse complement strand
AATAATGTATCGTCTAAAAATAATTTCATAAGCGTTAAAGATAATCGCTTAATTGAGATATTACAAATACAACTCCGTAATTTCTTTGTGTTTTACACTTCATTAAACAAAAAAGAGCATGTTAAAAACATGCTCTTCTTAAAATAATATATTGAATTATTTAATCACTGTAATTTTTCGCGTTGTTATTTGATTGTTACCAGAAATTCTAACAAAATAAAACCCAGTTGGCAAATCAGTAATAGTTGTTTGTTTATCCGTAGTAATAGTAGTCGATACAATTTTCCCATTATTAGCATAAATTTCCACTACACCATTAGCCACTGTTCCATTAATAGTTACGTTTCCGTTTGATGGGTTAGGATAAATTGAAACACTTAAATCTCCATTATCAAGTGTAGATAATACTGGGTAATTATCAATTAAATCCCATCTGTGCGTTTCAATTACTCCCCTCATTAAATCCGACTGACCAACTGTAAAAGCTACTTGACAAGATTCCGGGGAGTAATCCATATAGTTTTCTTGCATATTGGGTAAATCACCTAAGACACCAATATTGTCAGTACATGTATTGTTCAATGTATCACAATTTGTAATATTCTGAGAATTTTCAGTTGCATTTGGTGTATCATCAATTCCATCTTCAGCAGTACAATCACCGTCTCCCCAAATATGTCTTAACCCTAAATAATGCCCTACTTCATGAACACATGTTTTACCTTCAAAATTCATTGGCCCTGTTCCTGCATCTAAAGGAATTGGATTATTACTCCCAACGGCTTGATATTGCAGAACAACACCATCACTCATTCCTCCAGTTGAACCGGCAGGCCAATTTGTTAAATTGTCTGGAGGAGTAGCATATCCCATTAAAGCTGTAATAGATTGTCCACCAAAACTAACGGACATATCAGCTACCCAAATATTTAAATACCGTGTTTGATCCCAAGCATCTTCTCCACCATCAACGGTAGATTTAATTCTTTCCAAATCACTCATGTCACCGGTTAACATTCCGAGTCCACCAAATTCAGTGATTGAAGTAGAAGTTCTAGTAATTCCATTTGTAGGATTACCATCAGGGTCTACAGTCGCTAATTCAAATTGAATATCTGTTGAACCAACGATTGTATTGAATGTATCTCTTAAATTAATTTGGTCAGCATTTGTATAGCCGTAGGCATCATTCAGTACATTAATTTGATCAATTAATACGTTATCTGGAAGATTTTCATCCGCGTTATTATAAACCACATGAAACACTACAGGAATAGTATATACCGTTTCTCTGTTTTGGCTATGATTATCTTTTGCCCTATTAAACACTTCATTTACATTTTGTAAATAACCCGGAGTTAATATCTCTTGATATTGAACTGCTTCATGCGTACCACAACGGTGTATTTGTTGCGAAATTGACGTTAATGATGCAAACACACCACAAATAGTAATTATTTTTTTCATAGTTTATATTATTCTTAGAACCAAGATAGCCATTTAGAGTATTGAAAATTTATGATTATTATAAACGGATTAATTTCGACTTTTGGAGGTTGAAATTCCATGTACAGTGATTATAAAAACCTAAATAATTAGCTTATCTTTGCGGGCAATGGAACCTTCTATTAAAGACAAAGTAAAAACCTTACCAAATAGCCCTGGAATTTATCAATATTTTGATAAAAACGATACCATTATATACATTGGAAAGGCTAAGGATTTAAAAAAAAGGGTATCTTCTTACTTTAATAGAACACAAGATAACGGCAAAACAAAAATCTTAGTAAAACAAATTGTCGACATCAAGTTTTTAGTGGTAGACACTGAAGTGGACGCCCTTTTACTTGAGAATAATCTCATTAAAAAATACAAGCCTAAGTATAACATCTTATTAAAAGATGATAAAACCTACCCTTGGATTTGCATCAAAAAAGAAGCCTTTCCACGTATATTTTCAACCAGAAGAATAATTAAAGATGGGTCTGAATACTTTGGCCCTTACGCATCAGTTACTATGATGCGTACCTTATTGGACTTAGCTAAAGACTTGTATCCATTACGCACATGTAACTACAATTTATCAAAACAAGCCTTAGAAACCAAAACATATAAAGTATGTTTAGAATATCACATTGGAAACTGCAAAGGACCTTGTATTAAAGCACAAACTGAAGACGATTATAATGTCTACATTTCTGAAATTAGAAGTATCATTAAAGGAAATGTAAAAACTATAATTAAACAATTGAAAGTGATGATGCAACAATTTGCAGAAGACTTAAAATTTGAAGAAGCTGGTTTAATTAAAAAGAAAATAGACGTTTTATCTAAATTTTATTCAAAATCTGCTGTAGTTAGTCCAACTATACATAATGTGGATGTGATTACGTTGATTGAAGATGAAAATGGAAAATCTGCTTATGTCAATTACTTTAAAATTAGTAATGGTGCCATAATTCAAGGACATACGGTTGAAGTTAAAAAGAAGCTGGACGAAACACCAGAACAAATTTTACCTTTTGTATTACAAGACATGAGAGAAAAATTTGGGACAGAAAGTAAAGAAGTTATTTCTGACACATCATTTGAGTTGCCTTTTGACGATTGCAAATTAAAAATTGCACAAAGAGGGGATAAAAAAACGCTGGTAGATCTTTCCAAACGAAATGCTAAGTTTTTTATGTTTGAAAAACATAAGCAAGACAAATTAAAAAATCCGGAAGTAAAAACACAACGTATTTTAGATACGATTCAAACCGATTTACGATTAAAAGAATCACCTACACACATTGAATGTTTTGATAATTCAAATTTTCAGGGCACAAATGCTGTGGGCGCTTGTGTGGTATTTAAAAATGCACGACCAAGTACTAAAGATTACCGTAATTTCAACATTAAAACCGTTGTAGGTCCTGATGATTTTGCATCTATGGAGGAAGTCGTTTTCCGTAGGTATAAACGATTAGTGGAGGAAAATCAACCCTTACCTCAACTGATAGTAATAGATGGTGGTAAAGGACAATTAAGTTCTGCTGTAAAAGCCTTGGATGATTTAAACTTAAGAGGGAAAATAGCCATTATTGGTATTGCTAAACGTTTGGAAGAAATATTTTTTCCTGGAGACTCCATTCCAATCTATTTAGACAAACGTTCTGAAAGCTTAAAAGTAATTCAACAATTACGAAATGAAGCGCACCGTTTTGGAATTACACACCACAGAAACAAACGTTCTAAAGCAGCATTCGGAACCCAATTAACAGACATTAAAGGCATAGGTGAAAACAGCGCCAAGGAATTACTGAATCATTACAAATCGGTAAAACGTGTAAAAGAAGCTACTCAAAAAAGTTTAGAAAATGCCATTGGAAAATCTAAAGGTAAACTTGTATTTGAACACTTCAACCCAAAAACAAATTAAGCTATTATGATTAATATTTTCACTCCAGAATACTTTATGAAAGAAGCTTTGAAAGAAGCTCAAAATGCTTTTGAGATGGGGGAAGTTCCTGTTGGCGCTGTCATAGTATCAAATAATGTCATAATTGCAAGAGCACATAACTTTACACAAAAATTGAATGATGTTACGGCACATGCCGAAATGATTGCAATTACTGCCGCCGCTGAAGCATTGGGTGGAAAATACTTGAAAGATTGTCAACTCTATGTCACTTTAGAACCATGTACCATGTGTGCTGGTGCTTTATCATGGGCTCAAATTGGAGAAATTTATTTTGGTGCAACGGATGAAAAAAGAGGAGCTGGTCGATTATCAGAAAACATATACCACCCCAAAACAAAAATTCAATACGGACTTATGGCTACTGAATGTTCTGAAATTGTAAAATCATTTTTTGAAGAGAGAAGGGACTAACACCATAATCAACTTGATTTTACTACATTTGTAACATGCCGAATCTAAAACAAAAATTAACTTTCAATAAAAAAGAACGTTTAAGTTCAAAAACATTGATAGATGAAGTTTTTGAAAAAGGAAAAAAAGTAAAATCTTACCCATTTATCGCTACCTATCTAGAGTTAACACCTGATGAATCTAAATCGGATTCTACTGTAAAAGTGGTGATTACTGTTCCTAAACGAAAAGTGAAATTTGCCAACAAACGTAATAGAGTACGTAGACAAATTAAAGAAGCCTATCGCTTAAACAAACCTGACTTTTATGCTCAATTAGAAGCAAAAAAGACAAATTTGGCACTATTTTTAATCTATATTGGCAAAGAAAAAGAAGAATACGCCTTTATAGATAAAAAAATAAAAGTACTTTTAACAGACTTAGTAAAGCAATTATGATACACTCAATAAAATATTTTTTACTCCTTTTTGGAGGGTTAACAGTCAGTTTAAGTTTTGCTCAAACGGATGAAGATAATACCAATTTTGAAATTCTAAAAAACTTAGAATTATTTGAAGCCGTTTATAAAAATGTGGATTTGTATTATGTAGATGAATCTAATCCTGGAGAATTAATGCGAACAGCTATTGATGCCATGTTAGCCGAACTTGATCCTTACACTAACTATATTCCAGAATCTAAAATGGAAGATTATAAGTTAATGACGACAGGACAATATGGTGGAATTGGCGCCATAATTAGATTAGTTGGAGATAATGTAACTATAATTGATCCTTATGAAGGATTTCCAGCTCATAAAGCAGGCTTAATTGCAGGAGATGAATTTGTTGAAATTGATGGTAAAAATGTGGAAGGATTATCCACATCAGAAGTGTCTACTAAACTAAAAGGTCAACCGGGTAAAGAAATTACAGTAAAGGTAAAAAGAGGAGAAGACCTTAAATCATTTACGTTTAATAGAGAAGAAGTTAAAATCTCGGCAGTACCTTATAGTGGAATGGTAAGCGATAAAGTTGGTTATATAAAATTATCTTCTTTTACTAAAACATCAGCTAAAGATGTTTATGATGCCTTCAACACCCTTAAGAAAGACAATCAAATGGAAAAATTGATTTTTGATTTAAGAGGAAACGGTGGTGGACTATTAGTCCAATCTGCTCAAATTGTGAATTACTTTGTAGACAAAGGATCTGACATTGTAAGTATTAAAGGTAGACTATCTTCAGACAACAAAACATATACAGCCAAAACAAATCCAATAGATAATAAAATTCCTATCGTTGTATTAATTGATGGTGGTTCAGCATCAGCAAGTGAAATTGTTTCTGGATCTCTACAAGATTTAGACAGAGCTGTTATTCTTGGAAAAACATCATTTGGAAAAGGACTAGTACAACGCCCTATGGATTTAACATACAATGCAAAAATAAAAGTGACTATTGCAAAATATTACACACCAAGCGGAAGATGTATACAAAAACTAGATTACGCTACTAAAAAACTAGGTGAAAAAGCAGGAGAAATTGATGAATCAACTATATCTACTTTCAAAACTAAAAACGGTAGAACTGTCAAAGACGGTAGAGGAGTAGAACCTGATGTAACAATAGATAAAAAGACATTCAGTAGATTAACGGCCACTTTAGTGGGAAATGACTTAATATTTAATTTTGCAACGGATTACAGAGTTAAACACCCAACAGTTACGGACGCTAAAACGTTTAAGTTAACAGATGCTGAATATGCCGAGTTCTCAACTTATGTGCTTAACCAAGAATTTGACTACACAACAGCTTCAAGTGAATACATGAAACGTTTAAAAGAAGTAGCCCAAGATGAAGGGTATTATGAAGAGTCTAAAACTGATTTTGATGAATTATTAGAGTTTTATAAACCATCAAAGGAAAGAGATTTAGCCAAGTTTAAAGCTGAAATTAGCGATCTTTTAGCAGATGAAATCATTGGTCGATATTATTATCAAACTGGTAGAATTCAACACGCGTTACTTGACGATTCATATATTTTAGAGGCCATTAAAATATTAAACGATTCTGAGCGTTATAATCAAATATTGGGAACTCAAAACTAAACCATGTTTGACAAGTGGCTTAAGCTACCAGCACATTATTACTTACACATTACAGCATTAAGTTTACTTAGTGTTGGTGTCGCTTTGTCCAATGTTTTAATGAGTATTGGTACCATTTGGATTATTGCGAATTGGTTGATTGAATTAGATTTTACAGAAAAATGGGAACGCTTTAAAGAAAACAAAACTGTAATAGCATTCAGTATTCTTTTCATCCTTATGACTGTGAGTTTAAGCTGGAGTACAGATACTGAATACGGTTTAAAAGATTTACTGATTAAACTTCCATTGATTACAATACCGTTAGTAATGGGTACTCGAAAAAAGCTTGATCACAAGGTTTATCTCTTCATATTATATCTATTTATTACCTCATTAACATTCACCACAATTTTTAACTACATTAGTTATCACCTACATGACTTGGCCGACAAAAGAAGTTTATCCCTATTTATTTCTCACATCAGATTAGGAGGATTAATTTGTATGGCGTTATTTTTAACAGGTTATGAAATTTATAAGAAAAACATCAGTCTATTAATTATTGCTCCACTAATCTGGCTACTCTATTATTTATATTTTTCACAAACTATATCAGCTTATATCTTACTGTTAATTTTAACGCTTGTCACCCTACTTTTTTTAATTAAATCAAAGCGTCTTAAAACTATAATTGTTGTTGGTTTGGTAAGTATAAGTGTAGCATCCAACTTAGTACTAACTAGGTTAATTGATAACCATAACACTATTAACGCTCCAAAAGAAGTTCCATTAGGTTTTAAAACAGAATCTAATCATTTTTATTTCCATAATTTGGAAGCCACAAAACGAGAAAATGGATATTTAGTTTGGGTGAATATTTCTGAGCGTGAATGCAGAAAAGAATGGAATGCCCATTCAAATATCAACTTTGATTCAACTGACCACAAAGGAAATAGGATTATTGGTACGTTATTCGGTTATTTAACCTCTAAAAATCTTAAAAAAGATTCCGTTGGGTTTTCTAAATTAACCGAAGCAGATATCAGAAATATTGAAAATGGTCAAGTAAACTATCTAAATGATTCTGGGTTTAATGGAAAAATAACAAAACTAACTAAACAATACTTAGCCTTTTCAAAAAATGAAAACCCCAACGGGCATTCATTAATACAACGTATTGAACATTTAAAAACAGGTATTAATATATTAAAATCAAACTGGTTAATTGGTGTTGGAATTGGAGATGTAAACCAAGCATTTCAAGACCAATACACTAAAGAGAATTCAATACTTGAGCCACAGTTTAGATTGCGCTCTCACAATCAATTTATCACCATTTGGATCTCACTAGGTTTAATAGGGATCTTATTGACTCTGTACATATTAGTTAAACCATTATTTACAAAGCAAATTAGATACTCTACATTACTTATATCTGTGGCACTAATATTTAGCTTTGTGACACAAGACATGATTGAAACGCAAGCCGGCGTAACAATTTTCGCTTTATTCTACAGTTTAGCTAATTTTTTAAACACGAATAAAGAGTCTAAGACGACCAAATATTAAAAATCATTACTAATTTTGAACTAATACACTAAACATGGCTAGATTAGACAAATACATTTGGGCAGTACGCTTATTTAAAACACGAACATTAGCTAGCGCTGAATGTAAAAAAAATCACGTCTTAATAAATGGTGAAGCCTCTAAGCCATCAAAAAACTTAAAAGTAAATGATGTCGTTTCTATCAAAAAAGGAGGCGTTCTATTTTCATATAAAGTATTAGCAGAATTAGAAAAAAGGGTTGGTGCAAAATTAGTGGCTGATTACATGAAAGATGTGACATCTCCTGAAGAAATTGAAAAATACAAAACCATTCAAATGGCTCAAAAAGTGTACCGTCAAAACGGTTTAGGAAGACCAACAAAAAAAGACAGACGTGATATCAATGACTTTTGGAATGAATAACAAAATCATGAAAATACTTACTATCTTATTTATCGCACTGACTTTGCAAACTTATAGTCAAAACACTATGGAAACTACTAATTTAAACATTGGAGACTCAACTATCACCATTAAGCACCAATACATAGAAAAAGATAGTTCTGTTTTATTTTTAAACATCCATGAAGATGAGCAAACAAGTATTGAAGCCATTCGAGAATTTAATAAAACTAAATCGGTTAACTTTTCTTTTCTTGAACATAATAAAACAAGACGAATTACTTTTAATGTAAAACAAAAAAACTATTCATTTGATCCTAATAGAATTTTCACCCGAAAAGGTATAAGAAACACAGTTGAACCAAGGCGACTTTTTATTTCTAGATCAAAAGCAATGGTTAAATTTATTGCAAAATACATCATCTCAATTATTAAAAAATATGATGTTATAGTAACGTTACATAACAACACAGACGTTAACTATTCTATTAAAAGTTATTTGCCCGGAAAAGACGAATCAGAGAATACTTCAGAAGTTCACGTAGTGGACTCTTGGGATCCTGATGATTTTGTGTATACCACAGAAAAAACATACTTTGACTACTTAAAAGCAGCGGGTATTAATGTGATTCTTCAAAAACAATCTGGCTATGTAAATGACGGCTCTTTATCTATTTATTGTGGTAAACACAAAATTAAATACATAAACATTGAAGCTCAAAAAGGCCATTTAACTGAACAAATAAAGCTTATTACCATTGTTGATGAGATGTTACAAAAGTTGAAATGAGTTAACACTTAACTAAACAAAATCAACAGTACACATATTATTTTTAACTTTATCCACTTAACTTTTATAAACTTGTAAAGCAAATGAAACCTAACTCTAACGTTTTAATCATTTACACTGGCGGAACAATCGGTATGATTAACAATCCTAAAACAGGAGCCTTAACCGCATTTAAGTTTGATGATTTATATAAAGTCATTCCAGAACTAAAACAGTTTGATTACAAATTAGATGTGATTTCAACATCAAACCCTATTGATTCTTCAGAAATGAAAATTGTGAATTGGGCAGATATTGCTAATACGGTCTTTGAAAATTATGAAAATTATGACGGATTTGTGATCCTTCACGGAACCGACACTATGGCGTTTACAGCATCAGCCTTAAGTTTTATGTTACAAGGCCTAAAAAAACCAGTAATTTTAACCGGATCTCAACTCCCAATTGGTCAAATTAGAACAGACGGAAAAGAGAACTTAATAACGGCCATTGAAATAGCTGGATTAAAAGACGATAAAAATGAAGCTGTAGTTCAAGAAGTGGCTATCTATTTTGAGTACTCATTATATAGAGGAAATAGGTCATCAAAGATAAGTGCTAATCATTTTGAAGCCTTTGATTCTCCCAACTACACACCTTTAGCCGTTGCTGGAATTAATATAGACTTTAACCTACCTGGACTATACAGACCTAACGCTTCTAAATTAGAGTTGTTCACTGGTCTAAACCCAAATGTTGGACTAATCAAACTTTTTCCTTCTATGCCAATAGAATCATTAAAGTGGACCTTAGACTACAGCATATATAAAGCAGTTATTATTGAATCATTTGGAAGTGGAAATTCATTTAGCTCACCGCGATTTTATGAGTTATTGAGTGACTACACTAACCATGGCGGAATTGTGATAAGTACAACACAATGTAGTAAGGGATCAGTAGCACATGGCAAATACGAAACTAGTAATATGTTTAGCGAATTAGGAGTTGTTAGTGCCAATGATTCTACCACAGAATCAATCTTAACAAAAACTATGTTTGCTCTAGGTAAATATGACACAAAAAAAGAGAGAATTAACTTTTTAAACAGTGATTGTTGTGGAGAAATGACCACATCCCCCTCATAATTGCATTTTTTTTTAAAAGAAAAGTAGTATAATTATAAATTTTTGTATTTTAGCAATCCGTAAAAATTTTAAAACGGAAAAATAAGTAATAAATTAAGTAAACAAATAATTCAAAATTAACAAAATGAAAAAAGTATTAACATTAGTAGCAGCTTACGGAGCATCAGCTTCACTATTTGCACAAGATGCAGTAACAAAGGGAGCAGCAGTAGCAGAAGTACCTGAAGCATCTTTTATTTATGTATTAAGAGAACGTTTTATTGAAGGTGGAGCAGAATTTATGGGGGTTGTATTAGCCTGTTTAATTTTTGGTTTAGCATTAGTAATTGAAAGAATTGTTTACTTAAACTTAGCTACAACTAATACTAAAAAATTAGTATCTGCAGTTGATGAAGCTTTAGCTT
>Ga0209396_1006967_pt1 | contig 10218 bp, 9 predicted proteins | sample GOMGulsemesocosm_6_FD_184638 | JGI IMG/M metagenome (GOLD analysis project Ga0209396, IMG submission 184638) | Methane-oxidizing microbial communities from mesocosms in the Gulf of Mexico - GOM8C Gulf of Mexico (SPAdes) (version 2) | ecosystem: Environmental > Aquatic > Marine > Cold seeps... | reverse complement strand
CTATTTAGTTTATTTTCTTGTAAAGATACAAATACATCAGACCAAGAAGTAGTAAGGGAAATCAAAGGTGGAATTTCTGGTAGCTTACCAAAAGCAAATGGTGTCACTGGACGAATTTTAGTGTCTGCTAATGATGAATTATGGAATGGAGAAATTGAGGACATCTTTAAAGAAAAATTTTCAGATACAGCAAAAGGACCATATATTCATTATGAACCTGTTTTTGAATACCAGCAAGAAGACCCCTCAACTATCAATAGAATTAGAAAGAAAAATAGAAATTTTTTAAGGCTAGTTTTGGATGCTGACAAAACCTATGATGAAACAGAAGTCGTGGTTAAAACCGATTACAAAGCAAAAGGACAATTATATGTCATATTTAGAGACTCAGATAAGCAAAGACTAATTAAATTTTTAAATAACGAACTAAGTACTTACATAGCTTTATTTAGCGTAGAAGAAGATGAACGTTTAGTCACAAAATATAACTTAAATAAAAATATTGGATTTGATAATGCGGCCAGAGAAAAATTTGGGGTAAGCATTTCCATACCATTATCTTCAAAATTTGTAGCTAATAAAGACAGTATTATATACGCTTTAGATAAAAGAGTAGACGAAAAAACAAAAGATAACCCTAAAACTGGAGCTAAAGGAGGAACATATTGGTCACAAAAAGGAATTATGATTTGGGAATCTCCATACGATAATGAATCCAATTTTAACCCAATAACTATTTTAAGCATCAGAGATAGTGTTTTAAAAGAAAATGTGAAAGGAACAGTTGTAGATTCTTATATGGCAACAGAATTTGCTTCGTCTCATAAACCAAAGGTACAATTAACTGAAATTAATGGTAATAAAACTATGATTATTGAAGGACTATGGAAACATGACGGAAATATAGCGGCAAGTGGTGGTGGACCATTTATTCAATATTCAATAGTTCATCCAACACGAAATACGGTAGTACATGTTAGTACACATGTATTTGCACCAAGATTCAATAAAAGAGAATATATCCGTCAAATCAGAGCTATGCTCAATACAATTACGCTTGTAGATTAGATAACAACTTTATATTATGAAAAAACTATCGGTAGTCATTATTACTTTTAATGAAGAAAATAATATTGAGCGTTGTTTAAAATCAGTAGTACCAGTAGCGGATGAAATTATTGTGGTAGACAGCTTTTCTACTGATAGAACAGAAGAAATTTGTAATGCTTATAATGCACAATTTGTATCTCATAAATTTGATGGACATATAGAACAAAAAAACTGGGCAAAGCAACAAGCATCCCATCCGTTCATATTATCGTTAGATGCTGATGAAGCATTAGACCAAACGTTAACGGAATCGATTTTGGATTTAAAATCAAATGGTACATTAAACGGTTATAAGATGAATCGGTTAACTAACTATTGTGGTAAGTGGATTAAACATACGGGGTGGTATCCTGATACAAAACTAAGAATCTGGTCAAAAGACAATGGTGAATGGACTGGAGAGAACCCTCATGATGAATTTAAACTGTTCGACTTAACTTCTACCATTGGACATTTAAAAGGAGATATATTACATTATAGTTATCATCATCCTGAAGATCACGATAAGCAGATTGAGTACTTTACAAATATAGCTTCAAAAGCATTTGTAGCCAATGGAAAAAAACCATTTTTTATGCAAGCTCAAATAAGTGCAATAATAAAATTCATTAAATGTTATTTCATTAAACTTGGATTTTTAGATGGTAAAGAAGGCTGGATAATTAGTACAAAATCTAGTTATGCCGCATATCTCAAATATAAAAAAATTGAAGCTATTTTAAAAGATGATAAATAACCCTAAAAGAATAGTCATAAGTCGTACAGACAGTATTGGTGATGTTGCTTTAACATTACCAATTGCAGGAATATTGAAAGAAAAATACCCTGACGCACAAATTATTTTTTTAGGAAACACATACACTAAACCAATCATTAAATGTTGTCTCTCTGTAGATGAAGTTTGGGAATGGGCTGAGTTACAAAAAATGGAAGATCGCCAGCGCTTAAAATGGTTAAAATCACAAAACATTGATGTATTCATACATGTTTTTCCACGTAGGGAATTAGCTAGATTAGCGAAAAAAGCGAAAATTAAACACCGAATTGGTACGTCCCATAGACTATACCATCTTTTAACATGCAATCACAGACCTAATTTCACTAGAAAAAACTCAGATTTACATGAGGCTCAATTAAATACTAAATTATTGACACCCTTTGGCATTAACAAATACTATTCACTAAACGAATTATCGGTTATTTCAAACTTTACGAAACTCCCTTCATTAAGTGAAAATTTTAAAATTTTATTGAATACTGATAAGAAAAATCTAATTTTTCATTGTAAATCTCAAGGGAGTGCACTGGAATGGGGAGTAGATAATTTTATCAATTTAGCCAAATCATTGAACCAAGCTGATTTCAATATTTTCTTTACTGGAACCGAAAAGGAGTCTGAATTCTTTAGAAATAAGCTACCTAAACAAAACAACATAATTGATTTATCAGGAAAAATGAACCTTGATCAATTAATAGCATTTATATCTAAAAGCGATCTATTATTAGCGTGTAGTACTGGACCTTTACATATAGCAGGACTATCAGACATTAAAACTATTGGGCTATTTACACCAAAAAAACCACTACATTTTGGCAGATGGCAACCTTTAGGACGACAGGTTAAAATTTTAGAAGAAGAAAAAATTTCAGAAAGACACCAACCTTTAGACATTAATTTACGTGTAGTTAAGCAAGAAGTAGAAAATTTATTTCAATAAAAAATAAAAGAGCTCAATTTGGGATTGAACTCTTTTAACGTTATTGAAAAAAACTACTTACTCTGTTTAAATATACAAATAATATTAATATTTCCAAAATAACACTCTGGTAATATTAATAAACTACCTGAATATCAACCAAATTCAAACTTATAATTAAACAGCTTGATTATCTAATACAAGTTTTTAAATAAAATTTGTGGCACTGATTTTGTTTTAATATTACTAAACCAAAATAACATATTATGAAAACATTAAAACAGAACCCATTAGGTACTATAGGCAAAGCTTTATTTATATTCACTTTAATTGTAAGTTTTAATTATTCATTTGCACATGGTACTAGTAGTCAAGGATTAGAAGATGGAAAAGCTCAAGATAATTTTGTAAGTGCAAATAACACTTCTTTTAAACCAGGCGAAAAGTTAACATACAGGCTATCTTATGGCGTTTTAGATGCTGGTGAAGCAGTATTAACAGTTAACAAATCAACAAAAAAAGTAAGAGGTCGAGAGTTATGGAAGGTTAGAGGAACTGGACGAACAATATCTGCTTTTGAATGGTTTTATAAAGTAAATGATGTTTATGAATCTTATGTTGATGCACAAGGTATGTTTCCTTGGATGTTTGTAAGAAGAGTAAATGAAGGTGGCTATATTATTAATCAAGATTATACATTTTATCAACATAAAAAAGTTGTTGATAATGGAGAAGGTAAAAAATTTGGAGTACCAAGCAACGTGCAAGATATGATTTCAGCATTTTATTATTTAAGAACATTAGATTATGACAATGCGAGTGTTGGAGATGTATTTACTGTAAATGTATTTTTAGATGATGAATTATATCCTGCTAAAATTAGATACAAAGGAAAGCAGATTGTGAAAACAAGAAAAGGCAAAATCAAGTGCCATAAATTTGCACCCGTAGTCCAAGAAGGAAGAATTTTCAAAACTGAAAAAGATTTAACGGTATGGATTACTGATGACGCAAACAAAATTCCAATCGTTGCTAAAGCAAAAATCAAAGTAGGCTCTTTAAAAATGCACCTAGTAAACTATGAAAAATTAGTTGAACCATTAAAATTTATAAATTAGGGAGTCATTAATTATAAGATTGAAAAACCATTTCTAACGTTGTTAGAAATGGTTTTTCATTTATAGATTAATCTTAATTCATAAATTTTACCATATCAACAATTGTTTTTTCTATTGGCGTATACGTCATTCCTAACTCCCTTTTACCCTTAGAGTTATTTAACTTCAAAGGGTGTCCAATATTCAATTTTACAAATTGACGAGTGACACCAAACAAAGGTCCAATAAGTAGCATTAACCACTTTGGTGATTTCATTTTTGGTAATTTAAATTTATTAGGGAATGCTGTTTCAATAATCTGAGTCATTTTCATAACTCCCATTTCTACATTAGTTATAACATGCCTTCCTTTAGCCTTTGGATTTTCTAATGCCAATATATGCGCTTTAGCAATATCACGGACATCAACGAATGAAAATTGTAATTCAGGTGCACCCATTTTAAATTTACCAGTTACCACATCATTCATAAAATCAATACTTCCTGAATTTGATGTTGTTGTTAATGCTGGTCCCATAACGAACCCGGGATTAATAACAACCAAGTCCCACATATTTTGTGAATCATAAATTTTCCATGCTTCCTTTTCTGCCAATACTTTTGAATAAGAATAGGGTTGATGTAATAAAGAGCTAGTTTCATTAAATTGATCTTCACTAAACCCATTGGGTAAAAGTGAAGCATCCCAATCTACGTTATCACCATAAATGGAGGCTATACTTGACGTCAATACTATTTTTTTAACTGTTCCCGACTTTGTAGCAGCATTTAGTACATTTTGAGTACCCTTTAATGCAGGGTCAATTAAATTTTGTTGTGGATTTTTTAAACTTAATGTAAAGGGTGACGCGACATGAATAATTGAATCACATCCTTTAGCAGCGGCATCAAACGAATTTAGCACAGTCAAGTTAGCCTCCCATAATTCAACCGTGCCTGTATGGTCCTTTTCTAGATTTAATAAATGACTATACTTCTCTGTTTTTGATTTATCTCTTACAGAAACACGAACAGTATGACCTTTTTCAATTAAATCTTTCACTATCCAAGACCCAATATATCCTGCTCCTCCTGTTACTAAAATTGTTTGTTTCATTTAGCGTTATTTTATAAAACAAAGGTGTAGAATTATATCCTATTCGAAATCTAAAAAACTTTGAATTGCGACAATTCAGTCTAAAATTAATATTTTTTAACTTTTAATATCCCATTTTTGTAGGATAAAACAAATGGAATTTTTTCGAGTGTACAACGCGGTTCAATTACAAATTGAATTACACCTTTTGACACAAAATCAGTTTGAGTACGAATACTAAATTTTTGTACATATTCAACTTCACCTTTAATAACCTTATGGGGCGGGTTTGACCATACATAGTTCATAACAACCGGACACGCCTTTTCTATCAGATTATAATTAGAATTAATAACCCGACTGTCTAAGAAGTTAACTTTAAAAATACCTGTCATTGTTTTATTTTCAATTGGCATCATATAAGAGATACTATCAATTTTGATTTTGGCATGTATACTATACATAGAATCATTCAGTTGCTCTACACTTAATGAAATAGAATAAGGTTCCGTAACCTGATTGTGTATTGAAAATTGATTAGATACCCTAACAGTCTCTTGCCCATTAGAGCACACTATGTTAAGTAGCATAATTGAAAACATAAGTAATTTGTTCATCTGATTTGATTTAATTAATACATCACCAAAGATAGACCGAAAGCAGGATGCTAAATACAATACAATGTAAATTAATGTAAAATGTGTGTAAATCAATTTATTCTGAACTATTTTGGATTAGCTTTGTTACTATGATATCAAATTGGTTTAAATTAAGTGTATTACTATGGGGTTTGGTGTTTATTATGCCTATTCAGTCTGGGGCACAAACATCAATCAACAAAAAACGTATAAAAGTAAACATGCGTCAAATAGGACATGAATTATTACTTTATTCCGGAGATAGTACATCTATTGTATTACCAATTGAAAATGAATTAAACAGTTATAAAATTCAATTCGATTCTGAATTTACATTTAATCCAACGGAATTATCTAACATAATTCAAAAAAATTTAGAAAAAGGTAATACCTCAAACGAATACATAGTTGAAATAGAAGACTGTCAATTAGAAGAAATTATATATAGCTATGAAGTATCATTAGCGAGTACTGTAACAGAAATTGCTTGTCAACAAAGAATACAACCAAAAGGATGCTATGTTATTCACATCAGTTTTATCAATCAAGAAGAATATACTAGCTACTTACCTCACTTTATGATTGGCTTATTACTATTAGCGCTTCTGTTATTAGCCTATTTCTTTAAGCCGAATAAGAAATCAAATACAGATAAAGATATTGACCCAAATGTAATTTCAATTGGTGATTATCTATTTGACAACACTAAAATGACCTTAATTTACAAAGGTGATATCGTTGAATTATCAAGTAAAGAAACTGATTTACTTTTTGTCTTATATAGCCATAAGAATAAGGTGGTAGAAAGAGAAACTATTTTACAGTTGGTTTGGGGTGATGAAGGCGATTATGTTGGAAGAACCTTAGATGTATTTGTATCTAAGTTAAGAAAAAAATTAGCCGCAGATTCTAATATTAAAATTGTAAATGTTCGTGGAATTGGCTACAAGCTAATTGAATAGTTGACTACGTTAAAATTGCACCATGCCAAGCTTCAATTGGCTTAGGTAACTCTTTTTCATCCAACATATCTCTTAAGTCAATTTCAATTGTTTTACTTAATGCCGTAATTGGAACATCATTTCCAATACCTTCAAAAGGATTTTCTGAATAATCTCCAATTTTTTCCATTGTGAAAAACACCCATTGCACAGCTACACTTAATGGAATAGTAAACCAAGCTGACCATTTTATAACTTCTGAATCAGAATTAGGCACAAAAAAGTTTAATATAGCTAATGGTAATAACATGATGAATAACATTACAAAATAATAACTAACTGATGCATATTGTCTTGGCAATGGAAAGTTTTTAATACGTTCAGCCTTACCCTGTAATGTATAAAACTCCTCCATACTATTTTTAAATTCAATGTAACGGAAATCATCCATTAAGCCTTTTCTTCTTAATTCGGCTATATCTCGTGACTGATTTTTTAATAAACTACTTGCTGGATTAGGTCTAGATAGAACATCATCTCTTTCTTCCCTTGATAAATATACTGAAATAACTTCCTTTATTGGCGTTACCTGTTCTGCAATATAATTTCCATTTTTTTCCTTCTGTTTGGTTACATCTTTATGTTGATGATGCTCCCAAGGCTTATGCGCTCTCAATTGATATCTTAGTGCTGTTAACCAGGCAATATGTCGATAGATAATTCTCTTTTTAACAACTTTAAATTCTTGATCAGTTAACGGTGTAGAATGATTGAACAAATTATTTATAAAATCTAAGGACATTACACCAAACGTTCTACTTGAATTAACAATTCCACCATATATCTTTCGTGCTTCCCAGCTTCTATCGTATGCATTATTGTTTTTAAAACCAACGTTAAACGCAACAGCTGTTCCCAATAAAGAAATTGGTAAAGTAGGAATTACAATCCATCTTAAGTCTAAAAAAAACAATAATGCGACCGGTATAGTTGAAACAATTAAGAAGAAAATAATGTCTTTAAAAGTCCAAAGAAATAATCGCCTTTTATCAAATCGCCTAATTGTATACATGAGTTAGTTTTTAAACAAAGTTAGTATTATTTTAAAAACGATAGTATTCAATTAACTACGCTATCAATTTATAGCCAACTCCTTTAATTGTTTTGATATAAGAGCTACCCAATTTCTCTCTTAATTTCCTAATGTGAACATCAATTGTTCTGTCTCCAACTACGGCATCAAAACCCCATACTTTATTCATGATTTCTTCTCTTGTAAAAACATGCTCTGGATTAGAAACCAATAATTCTAACAATTCAAACTCTTTCTTTGGAAAATGGTGTTTTTGATCATCTACAAGTATCACATATTTGTCTTTGTCAATTACAATTCCCTCCACACTACTATTAACTTGAGTTCTTTTTCGTTTTAATAAAGTAGCAATTCTAGTCACCAACAACCTTGGCTTAATTGGTTTATATATATAATCATCTGCGCCAGCTTCAAGTCCGGCAATATGTGAGTAATCTTCAGATCGAGCCGATAAAAATGTAATTATAGTATCTGACAATAGATTATTCTCCCTTAATTTAATACACGTTTCAACACCATCTATTTCAGGCATCATCACATCTAAAATAATAATATCTGGAATAACTTTTTTAGATAATTCTATTCCATCCAATCCATTTTCCGCCGTGAATACTTCATACCCTGCATTTTTTAAAATATAACTTAACATCTCTAAAATGTCTTTGTCATCATCAACCAATACTATCTTTTCGTTAGCCATAACTGTATCTTTTTCTTTATAATACAAAGAACGGCATCTAATATTAACTGAATATTAACCGAAAGTTATGTTATTAGTTAATATCAATACAAACTTTAATATAACCTTAATATTAAATCAATTTTAACACAACACATCAGAGATACCTTTGTTCCAAAACAAATAATAAAGAAAAATGAAAAAGAAAACTCTTTTATTAGTTACAATTTTGACACTAGGTGTAGTTGTAACTTCATGTAAAAAGAAAGGTTGCACAGATGAGAATGCAATCAACTATAGTGAAGAAGCAAAAAAAGATGACGGCAGTTGTTCATATGAGACAGTAAATGAAAATGCAACTGAGTATAATGAATCAGGAAATACTGTAACAATTATCGATCATGGTGAAGGAACAGGAACTAAAACATTAACAGCAGATAAAACTTGGATTTTAGATAAAATAGTTTTTGTAAATGCTGGTCAAACATTAACAATTGAACCAGGTACTGTGATAAAAGGTAAACCAGGACAAGGTGAAAACGCTTCTGCATTAGTAGTGGCTAAAGGAGCAACTATTAACGCAGCAGGAACAGCAACAAACCCAATTATTTTTACAGCAGAATCTGATGACTTAAATGGGTCTTTAGCAATTAATGCTCGTGGATTATGGGGTGGTTTAATTGTATTAGGAGACGCTCAATTAAACTCTTCGCCAGGAACTTCAGCAATTGAAGGAATTCCAACAAGTGAAACGCGTGGATTATACGGAGGAACAAATGATGGGGATAATTCAGGAACCTTACAATACGTATCTATTCGTCATGGCGGAACTGACATTGGAGCAGGAAATGAAATCAATGGCTTAACGTTAGGTGGAGTTGGAAGTGCTACGACAATTGACCACATTGAAATTGTATCTAACGCAGATGATGGAATTGAATGTTTTGGAGGAAAGCCAAATATCAAAAACTTAGTAGTTTCTTATTGTGCAGATGATTGTTTTGATTATGATGAAGGATTTAGAGGAAATATTCAATTTGCTTTAATTTACCAAGATGTAAATGAAGGTGATAGAATGGGAGAGCATGATGGAGGAACAACTCCAGAAGACGGTTCACCTTATGCTAAGCCTGTATTTTACAATACAACTTACATTGGTAGAGGAATTTCTGCAGGAAAAAGAGCACTAACGTTTAGAGATAACGCAGGTGGAGAATACCACAATTCAATTATTATGAACCAAGGAAAAGGAGTTGACATTGAGAAATTAGCCTCAGGTCAAGATGCTTATGCAAGATTTGAAGCTGGAGAATTAGTTATTGCAAATAATGTATTTTATGATGTAGCTTCAACAGGAACTACTGCTACTGCTTCAGACATTTTCAAAGTTTCATTTGCTGATGGTGTAGCTGACAATGGAGAAACTACAGTATTTCAAGCTACTTTTGGGTCTAATAACAACACAGTTGCTAACCCTGGAATTGATGTAAATGCAGGTTCATTAAATCCTATTCCAACAAATGCAGCAAGCGTAAATAATGCAGCAACACCAAATGATAGTTGGTTTACAACAACTACATACCAAGGTGCATTTGATCCATCTGGTTCAAATTGGGCGCAAGGTTGGACGTTATTGTTTGAATAAATAGTACAAAAATTAATAATTCATTTAAGAGGTGGCCGTTTAACGGTTACCTCTTTTTTTTGGATTTAACATAAACTTAATATTGTAGTCATTTTAAAATGATGTTACTGGCGTTTCTTTGTCCTGTAAAATAAAAACAATGAAGTATTTAGTAAAATTAAGTGTAGTCCTTTTATCATTCATACAGTTGCATGCATTTGGACAGCAAGGATTTGTAACAGG
>Ga0209396_1006965_pt1 | contig 10219 bp, 5 predicted proteins | sample GOMGulsemesocosm_6_FD_184638 | JGI IMG/M metagenome (GOLD analysis project Ga0209396, IMG submission 184638) | Methane-oxidizing microbial communities from mesocosms in the Gulf of Mexico - GOM8C Gulf of Mexico (SPAdes) (version 2) | ecosystem: Environmental > Aquatic > Marine > Cold seeps... | reverse complement strand
ATAGTAGATGCAGTTAAACGCACGGTAATTTCCGGAGTAGATGTGAACATTCGCATCGACGGGCATATTTATTCTGTAGTAAGTGCACCGGCCAGTCATGCCAGCCCTGGCTCGTTTGCCTTTTTACTGGCCCCGGCCGACAGTGAATTCTTTTTAACCGTCACCACCAGCGACAACAGTTTTGCCGCGTTTTATTACGCCAACGAAACGCCGCGCATCAATAACAACAGCGGTGGTATAGGGACTTTGGATGTGGGTTCGGTGGAGCTTTTCAAACCGGTCACCACCAGCATTACCATGAAAAACATATCGGCCGGAACCCCCATCACAGGCTTAACCCTGTATTACGACACCAAGGATGTAGCGGAACTAAATTCGGGTAATACCGTGACCATTTCCGGTGTGGATGAAGTAGCCACCGAAGCCACCACCTCCACCACTGTAGACGGTGTTACCACTACCACGGGCACAGGTGTTTATAGTTTTTCATTGCCCGATAACGCAACAGCCTTCAATATTAAGATTAAGGAACTGGTGGATAGCAGTGCTGTATTATACGAGCCCTACAACGCCACAATCACCGAAAACGTGTTAACTAGTCTCACGGCGGGCAATGATAAATCCTATTATGTGAAAACCAGTAATCCCTTGGACTTTACCATCTTCATACACTTGGTGGATGATGAAGGGCACGCCTTTGATGCTGGCGACGCCATTGTGCTCAATGCCAATGGCAGCACCACCGCTGTTTTTGCCGATCGCAAGGCCAGCACCACCAATGAATATGTGTTAACCACCACCGCGCCGACGTTTGATTTTACTATCTTGAATATGGATTTGAATGGGGATGGCATCAATAATACCGCCACCGCCCAGTTAACCACCCTGGACGAAACAACCAATGTACTGGATGGCGGTTCCTTTGATAGTAATCGTGAAGCCACTATCGTGGTGCCCATTACCATGATTACCAGCAATCAAAATATTGCCGCCGAGATGCTAAGCGATGGTGACCAGTTTCAGGTAAACGGCTTGGCCGAAGTGATTATCGCCTTTGACCGCCCGGTGGAGATTATCCATGAGGTGCGCATGCGTACCTTTGCCATTAATGAAAAAAACATCAAAAGGTCGGTGGTGAATACTGCTAATATTTTCGAAAAAGATGGTACTACCACCGCTACCTTAACCGGTGACGGGGCATCCACCTCTGTCACTCTGGATGGTACAGACAACTCCCAATACAGTTATGTGAACGACACCAATACCGGCAACGAAGTCACCTCGTTATCCGACAGTAATGGTGAAGTAAATTCCCCCTATGAGGTGGATTATGACAGCGCTGGCACTATCACTGTGGTTCCCACCTCCTCTTATGCTTTTTCGGCCAACAATACCTTGCTCACCATTACCCTGGACTCTTCAACCCTGGCCGCCGACCAAAATTATACCTTTGAGCTGGCGGTACGCGGATTGTTAACCGATACCCCGGTTGCCTATATCAGCAAAACCTTATTGGCTAAATCTAATGAAACCATTACTGGTATTGGCGACTTTTGGTTAGATGACTTTAACTTTAAAGACACCACCACCCGAAATTTATTAGACGCATTGGCGGAGCAGAATTTGACCGGTCAAACCGACCACGTGAATTTACTCAGCGCACTGGGTAACGTGACCTATGTGGGGGGGGGGGCCACCGACAGACCGTTAGTCGAATATTTACTTTATGGCCTCTCGGTTGGTACCACAGTGTTTGATCAGGTGACCGCAGGTATCTACCTTATATCAAAAGCCAAAATATCCGGCACCGTGGAAGTGGTATCGCAAACCGAGACGTTTTTAAGTGCTGGCGTGGTGGCCCCGCCATCTACCTACAGCGTGTTCGGGCAATACTATACTCTGGATTACGCCAGCAACAGCGGCATAGTAACGGGTGATTTAGACTTGTCATTGTTGACCGACATAACATCGGATGCGAAATACCTGCTGGCCAAACCTAGCAATCACGGCATTGACGAAAGCGGTTTGAAAACCGTTTACGGCACCGTTTTGGAAGACACCGCCAACGAACAAAGTAACACAACCACTGTGGTAACAGCTGGCGCGGCCATCACTACAGAGGGCATATACTACCTTTATAAAATCCCCCTCACCGCCACTTTGGGGGGCTACATTTCCTCGGCAGTGTTAAACCTGAATGTGAGTGTCAACGGAGTCACCTTCACCGGTAGCCAAAGCTATTCGGTGCAATAACTCAGAAAATATACACCTTTCACAATTAGCCTTAATAGTAACCACTATTAAGGCTTTTTTATGGCAGAAAAACGTTGCCTAAACAAAATAGTACTCGCCCCAATTACATAACCCCGCTTTCTTAATAAACTCATATATCTGTGCAAACCAGGCTGGCATGGTATGCTTTAGCGCATAATTACCACTTTCCTAAACAGCGCAGGCCCGCCAACAATGGACGTATTAGAGTTTTCAATTCCTCATCACTATGTTTTAGCGGCTCTGCGCGGCCCGCAACAACAAGGGGTCGATTTACAGGCCTTATTGGTTCGATCTGGCATACTGGAAGACGTCTTGCACGAACCCATGTCTAGGGTGTCGGCACAACAATATACCCGCTTAATTCAAAATATATGGCATGAAATGGAAGATGAATACATGGGCCTTGGTCAAACCGCGAGCCCAGTAGGTTCTTTTGCCATGATGTGCCACGCGGTGATTCACTGCCCTAATTTGGAAAAAGCCTTTAAACGGGCCTTTCGTTTTTATGGCCTGTTTTTAGGATTGGCTGGCATCACACTGACAATAGATGATGAGTTCGCCACCCTTACCGTTAACGAGACCAATTTAGTAGACCCCGATCACTTTCTCATAGAAAGCATATTGGTTATTTGGCATCGCTTTGGCAGCTGGCTTATTGGGCGTCGAATTCATTTGCAGGATGTGAGCCTTAGCTTCCCCCAGCCAAGTGACCATAATGAGTTTAAGCGTCTTTTTAATTGTGAGCTTAATTTTAACGCCTCCTATACCGGCCTGCGGTTTCCGCTCAAATTTTTGAACGAAAAGATTAGCCAAAATGAAGCCAGTCTACGCACCTTTTTGAAACAATCTCCGGCAGATTTATTGGCCAAACCCGATGAAGGCAATAGCCTAGTGGCAAAAATTCGTACAATCATAGGCGATGATTTATCACAGGATTTACCTAATTTTGATACCATTGCCAGCGCCTTGCATACCAGCCCTCAAACTCTGCGCCGCCGCTTAAAAGAAGAAGGTCTTTCCTATCAAGAACTGAAAGATCAATTGCGCCGTGATAGTGCTTTGTTTTATCTGGAACGGGGAGATTTGAGCATTCAAATGGTGGCTGAAAAACTGGGATTCTCTGAACCCAGCACCTTTCATCGTGCCTTTAAAAAGTGGACCGGCATGACCCCGGGTGCGTACCGCCAAGAAGACAGTTGAAAAACGCTCCTTAAACATTTACATCGACTCTCTGGATCACACATGAAAGCCTTATTAAGCCAATTAACCAAAGTAAAAAGCAGCGAGCTTCACGGCAAAGGGCTATTTAGTAAACAGGCCATTAAAAAAGATACGGTCATTGGCACTCTGCAGGGCAGCAACGTCACTGAAGATGGCCCTCATGTGTTATGGATGAATGACGGCCAAGACAAGTTTAAAGTTGAAAACCAGCTTAAATACATCAATCATTGTAAACAGCCCAATGTAGCCTATTATGACGATTTTACTGTGGTGGCACTGTGTGATATTCCGCCAGACCATGAGTTGTTACACAACTACGGCGAAGACTGGTCCTAATCCTCCCTGTTCCCACCATTTATAGACATCTGTCACAAGCTAACCCCCCTATTGCGTTTAAAGTCCACATTAGGCCTAGGCCACTTGGTACTCGCCACCTGACACGTTAGTATTACTGTTCCGCCCCTGCCTCAGGTGGCCCACAGGTACTGGCTTTGGTGTATGTTAACGCGCTTAAACCCATCTAAAATTCGCTTTCCGCTGTTTTGGCAAATGTTATTGGCCATGACGCTATTGCTGTGCCTCACCATATTTACCCTATGGAGCTATTTGCAATTTGACCTTAATCGGTTGCTGCAAGCGCAAACCGATACTTTTGCTCACACCATAAGCCAACAGGCGGCCGACAGTGCCGCAGAGATGGTCATGGCAGATGATCAACTGGCCCTGTCCTCCATGCTGCAAGGGCTGGTGAGCAAGACCCAGAATATTCAAAACATTGCCGTCTATGACGAACAACACAGGGTTTTGGCTCAGGCCCAGGCAAGTAAAACAAGTGATCGGGTTAGGTCATATGAGGCGGATATTTTATTTCACGATATTTTGGCAGGTAAGATTGAATTAAGTCTGGACATCAGCGCCATACGAGACTCACTAATTAACACCCAAAAGGCACTGGCGTTTATCTGCATTGGCATTGCATTTTTAGCCTTACTCACCTCCATTTTCTTGGCTCGCAAACTTACCGCGCCACTGAAACACCTTCAGGAAGTGGTACAAGTTGTGGCCCATGGCAAACTTGACCCCACCCTGCCCCACAGCAATAACGATGAAGTGGGGGATTTGATTCACAGTTTTCGCCACATGCTGCAAGGCTTACGAGACAAAGAATCCATCGAACATAAATTCAGCAGCTATATTTCAAAAGACATCGCCCAGGATATTTTATCCGATTTACAGGTCAGCAAAAAACCCTTGCGCGCGGTGAGCGGTTCGGTGTTATTTGTGGATATTGTGGGGTTCACCCAGTTATGCGAAAGCCAAAGCCCGCAGCAAATTGCCGATATCCTCAATCAATATTATTTTTTATTACACCAGGCCGCCAAGATGTACCGAGGCAGCGTGGATAATTACATTGGCGATGGCGCCATGCTCACCTTTGGTATTCATAAAGAAGATCACAAACACAGCATTAACGCCGTGTGTGGCGCACAAATTTTTATTCGCTTGTGCGATTTAATGAACAGTCAAAGGACACAAAACAACCTGCCACCCTTGCAGTTTCGTTTGGGATTACACTGCGGGGAAATGCTGGCGGGCACCATCGGCTCCAGTGAACGCATGCAATTTACAATTAGTGGTGACACGGTTAATCTGGCAGCACGTTTATGTGACCTGGCGGAACCCGGAAAATTGCTCATTAGTAGCGACATATATGAGCACCCATCAACCCACCAATTATTGGTCACCGAAGCGGCTCGCAGCTTAAAAGTCAAAGGCAAGTCACATTCCATCAAAACCTTTAATATTGTACGTTTAGCCCCAAAATTTAACCGCTTACTTATGCAACAAGAAGCAGAATTAAAGGCCATGCAAGCCCATGAATAATATTCAAGCACTCATCATGGCCAGTACACTATTGTGGTTAACCGCTTGTACCAGCCTGCCTCAACCTATCTGGTACCAGAGCACGGCTCAACTTTTAGAGCAGCAACACTATAAAAAGGCCCTGCAGCAGATTCAAAGTCAGCAGCCCATAAACAAAAAACAACTTGAAAAAGTAAAAGGCCTTGCCAAGAAGTTAAGGCTTAAGTCTTCAAAGACTTTTCAAAGGCTTGTGACCCAAAAGGAATGGGCAAAGGCTAAAAAACTATTGCGCGAACTGGCATTCAAACTGCCGCATCACCCCGATTTCCTACGCTGGGAAAAACAGTTAAATGAAGCCTATCAGGATGAGCAGCGCTTAATTAAAACCGAGCAAGCCTTGGCGCAGGCACAACTTTTAAAGGTGCAATTTAAACAACAAGATTTAACCCGACGCAGCCATGAGACCTATGTCAATTGGTTCAACAACAAACAACAATTAACTGAGAAAAAGCAGCTCCTGGCAGAACAACTTATACATTTATCCACCCAGGCCATTGCCACCCGGGATTATACCAATGCGCAAACAGCTTACGCCCAAGCCATTGAATTTGACCAGCAACTGAGTCAAGAACCGTTGCACCAGGCCATTAACAACTGGTTAACCCAGCAAAACCATCAGGCCATTAAAAAACGCCAAGCCAGCTTAATTCGGCAATTACGCAACGCCATTAACAAACAAAATTTTAAGCAGCTTATGCTACTTGAAAACATTTTGAGTAAGGCGCCGTTTAGTGGCCAAGTTGTAATACGTATGTTGAAAACTGCCCATGCGCTGAGGCAAGAAACGGCCAGTTCTCTAAATAGACAAGCAGATATAGCGTATCGCAATGGCGATATTTCCCAAGCCATCACGCTCTGGCAACACGCCACTCAATTGACTCCCAATCAACATGACATGCAGCGTAAGCTTTCGCGCGCCAGGAAAGTACAAAAGAAACTGGATAAGCTCACCGCCAAGCAAACATCAAACTAATAAACTTTAACCTGGTAGGGCCATTTTTAGCTGTCGCGTTACTTCCAAGCCAGCTTCAAATAACGCCATCCAAATTGGAAAATCCCCTCTGCCGACTATAATTAGTCCATCCCCATCTAAAAATAGGAATTGGGGAACCAGAGGACGGTCCATGTTGGAATTCTTGCTTGACCCCAGTACCCTAAACGCCGATGCCACTCCGGGGTTAAGAGCTCGCATCAACCAATATTATCTGTTTGACGAGCAAGATTATGTGCAGGAGTTGCTGGACACCTTTCCCGAGCAATTGGATGAAAACTTTAGCCACAACGTAACATCGCTCATTCAAGGTATTCGCGAGCACAATAGCCATTCCATATTGCACCAGCTGCTGCAAGAGTATGACCTCAGCACAGATGAGGGCATAACCCTCATGTGCCTGGCCGAGTCCCTCATACGGGTACCCGATGTGGCCACCGCTAATGATTTATTGATAGACAAACTTTCCGAGCGTGGCTGGCAACACCATGTGAACAAGAGTGATTCTTTTTGGGTGAATGCCGCCAGTTGGGGGCTGGCCCTATCAGGAAAGCTGCTTACACCCAATAAATCACACCCCAGTGACGCGGTGAGTGGCCTATTAAATAAACTCACCCTTAATATTACCCGGGAAGCGGTGGCACGGGCCATTCGCATCATGGGGGAGCAATTTATTTATGCGCAGACCATAGAGGAAGCCATAGAGAACGCCAAACACCTGGAACACAAACAGCAGTGTTGCTCGTTTGACATGTTAGGGGAGGAAGCCCTCACCGAAGCCGATGCCCAGCACTATTTTGAAGCCTATGATCATGCCCTGGATGTGGTGGCCCAGGGCAATCAACGCAAACAGCAATTGCTGGATAATATTTCCATCAAGCTCTCGGCCTTGCACCCCAGGTACGAACCCAGTCAGCAGCACACAGTATTGCCTCAATTGGTAAAACGGCTATTGGCCTTGGCCATGAAAGCCAAGCAGCTAAATGTTCCTATTACCATAGATGCAGAAGAACAATACCGATTGGACATTTCCTTGCAGGTAATTGAATCGGTATTAAGCCATCAACATTTGGCCAACTGGGGCCACTTTGGCATCGTGATTCAATCTTATGGCAAACGGGCCTTAAGCATCTTGCACTGGCTACATGCCCTGGCCGACAAACTGCAAATTACCATTCCAGTGCGCCTGGTGAAAGGTGCCTACTGGGACAGCGAAATAAAGTGGGCGCAGCAGTTAGGGCTGCCCGAATATCCGGTGTTCACGCAAAAACACAGCACGGATTTAAACTATTTAGCCTGTGCCCGTTTTTTATTAAACGAAGGCCAGCATCGGCTAATACCCAAATTTGCCACTCATAATGCCTTCACCGTGCAATACATCATTGAGATGCAATCCACTGTTGAATTCGAATTTCAACGCCTGCAAGGCATGGGAGAATCACTGTACGATCAAATTAACGAGCAACACGGTATCCCCTGTCGAATCTATTCCCCCATAGGCCTGCATAATGAACTGCTGCCCTACCTAGTGCGCCGCCTTATAGAGAACGGCGCCAACAGCTCGTTTGTATTTCAGGTGCAAGATCCACAAATCCCCCTGCATATGTTAATTGAACACCCGGCCGATTATTTAATTAGCTCATCCATTTTAAACCCCAACATTCCTTTGCCCTGCGAAATATTGGTGGATTACCCCAACAGCCAGGGCATAGAACTGCAGCACAACAGTTTTTATTACCAGACCATGGACAAGGTACTGCCTTTTCATGAAGAGCATTACAGCTGCGCGCCCATCATAAATGGTCAAACTTTTTTAATTGAACAACCCAGTGATGCCATTAGTCCGGTAGATGGACAGGTAATGGGACACAATCACTGGGCGCAAAATAAGGCCATTGAACATTGCCTGCAAACACTGGCGGATGACACCTTTGAATTTGAGGATCTGGAGCTCATCACCCAAGCCATAGATCGCATTGCCGACGGCCTGCAACAACATCGCCACGAATTGATTTATTTGTGCATGCAGGAAGCGGGTAAAACCTTACAGAATGCCGTGAATGAAGTACGGGAGGCGGAAGATTTTTGTCGATATTATTCACGCCAGGCACAAAAGCATTTTGCCAATGCCACCATTTTAGATTCGGTGACTGGGGAAGAAAATATTTTAAGGTACCGGCCACGGGGTACTGTACTGTGCATTAGTCCCTGGAATTTCCCCCTGGCCATTTTTATTGGGCAAGTTTGCGCGGCCCTGGCCTGCGGTAACCGAGTCATTGCCAAGCCCGCCCGGCAAACCGGCATCATCGCCATGCGCGCCGTGGAAATTATTTTTGAGGCGGGCATCAGTCAACAGCAGCTCATGTTTATACCGGGCAACGGTGCCGACATCGCCCACCCCCTCATTAAAAGTGGCCTCATTCACATGGTGTGTTTTACCGGTTCTACCCGGGCCGCCCGCGAAATTCAACAGTGGCTATTTGATTACAACCAAACTTTTATTCCCCTGCTGGCCGAGACCGGAGGACAAAATGTTATGTTTGCCGACAGTACCGCCCTCATCGAACAACTGGTACCCGACGTCATTGAATCGGCCTTCGACAGTTGCGGTCAACGGTGTTCGGCGCTACGAGTGTTGTTCATTCAGGAAGACATTAAAGACATTTTTTATGAGGCCTTGCGCGGCCGCCTGGCCAGCCGGCACATAGATTCGCCCTTTTTGCGGGACACGGATTTTGGCCCCATCATCGACCACAGCGCCAAACAACATTTGGATAAACATTTGTTATGGCTTAAAGACAATGCAACCTTAATAGCGCAGGCCAATTTACGTGACAACTTACCAAGTGATTTATACATGGCCCCCTGCGCTTATGAAATTAAAGACATCGCCCAACTTCAGCGCGAAAACTTTGGCCCCATCTTGCACATTATCCCTTTTCACCACGAGCAACTGGATGAAAAACTTAAACAAATTAATGACAGTGAATACGGCCTCACGCTTGGCATACACAGCCGTAATCAAAGGTGGATTGACTACATAGTTAAAAAAGCGGTGGTGGGGAACATTTACATAAACCGCAACATGATTGGCGCCAAAGTGGGCGCGCAACCCTTTGGTGGACATGGCCTATCGGGCACAGGACCAAAGACGGGCGGGCCTAATTATGTGCATTCGTTTGTGAAGGAATATTGTGTGACCACCAACAGTTCGGCGTTTGGGGGCAATCAGGAGTTATTAAGTTAGAGCGGCATGGAGATTTAAGAGAAGCGCCGGCAGGCGGCGCTTTTTAGGAAGTGTTTACTCGGCGCTCATGGATTCGCTGGCAATTTCTTCACTCAGCTCTTCACTAACTGACTCTTCACTCGCAATCGCTTGTGGTGCTTTGGCCTGCTCGATGAAAGCATAGGTTTTACCCTGGTATTTTTCGTCATGAATAATGTCGTGCAGATTTTCCAGAGTATTTAATGGCGTCTCTACTACGATGGCGTTCACCAACCAATCAGGCAAGCTGCCACCTGGGTTAGCATGTACCTGGTAAGTGACTTCCACTACACCCTCAGCCTGTGGTGCAAACTTCCAGGAACCTTCTAGTGCCGGCATACGAATAAAATCGTCATCGGCCGCTTTAAATTCTGGCTCGGCGCTTAAAGCTGATGTGACTATACCAGCGGCATCCGCTGTCATTACCGAACGTGTATAGGCATCACGATCGGTCACCGGCCAAGGGGTTTTATTGACGATATAAACCACTTTCTCGGTATCGGATACATCCTGGCTCACTTCAAATTTTAATACATTGTGCATCC